>Ga0247695_1000011_pt1 | contig 146058 bp, 122 predicted proteins | sample CNK36_metaG_FD_182739 | JGI IMG/M metagenome (GOLD analysis project Ga0247695, IMG submission 182739) | Soil microbial communities from Purdue University Martell Research Forest, Indiana, United States - CNK36 | ecosystem: Environmental > Terrestrial > Soil > Temperate forest > Bulk soil...
CATGGCCACGGCGAACTTCGCAGCAGCGACGCAGGCCACGAGCACAGGACCGCTCCACACTACGGGATTTGATTGAGAGGATTGCACCGGTACGGTCGTTTCGCTCATGGCGTTCAAGATCGAGCATGCGTCGCCGGCTGACAACGGCTTTGTGACGAGCGGAGGAAGGAGAGGACAGCCGGGCAGCGCGGCCGCTCGTCACGCCCTTGCTCCGCTCGTCCCTCGGGAGATGACAGGCCGGCCGTGGCGCGTTACCGTTTCGCCGTGCGGCTGAAATCGTTCGTGCTGGTCTTCCTCGCGGTCACCGTCATCGGCCTGCTGAATTTCAGCATCGTGGAGACCAGTTGGCTGGCCGAGGAGAACGTCCGCGCCGCGAAGTACCCGTTTGTCTGGGAGATGACCGGCGCGTACACCTTCCTGCTCCTGCTTCCGCTGCTGGTGCTGGTCGACAACCGCTATCCGGTCCGGCGCGGAAAGGTAGCCACGCGCCTCCCGCTTCACGCCGCCGTCTTCGTGCTCTTCGCCGTCAGCCACACGCTCCTTATGTGGGGCAGCCGCGAGCTGATCTACCACCTCCTCGGCTGGGGAACCTACAACTACGGCGCCATGCGCTACCGCTTTTTCATGGAGGGGCAGAAGCAGGTCATCGTCTATCTGCTGATCTACTTTCTGCTTCGCTTCATCGCCTATGCGCGAGCCAACCGCGAGCGCGACGCGAACGCGGCGCGGCTGGAGCGCGAGCTCACCGAGGCCCGCCTGGCCGCGTTGAAGATGCAGCTCCAGCCGCACTTTCTCTTCAACGCCCTGCACATGATCTCCTCGCATATCGAGGACGATCCGAAGGTGGCCGGGGCCATGGTGCAGCATCTCTCCAGCTTCCTGCGGGCCACGCTGCGAAGCTCCGCCGCGCAGGAGGTGCCGCTGCGCGAGGAGATGGACTTTCTGGCCAGCTACGTGGAGATCATGAAGGCGCGCTTCGAGGAGCGGCTGAGCGTCGTCGTCTCCATGCCCGCCGAGGCAGGCGACACCCTGGTGCCGCATCTCTTCCTGCAGCCGATGGTCGAGAACGCGATCACGCACTCGCTGCGCGACCACGCCAGAAGGGCCGAGATCAGCATCGTTGCGCTGCGCGACGGCGACCGCTTGCGAGTCACCATCGAGGACAACGGCCCCGGGCTCGTCGACGGCGCCGCTCCCTCCGGCGAGGGGATCGGGCTGTCGAACACCATGGCCCGCTTGCAGCACCTCTACGGTGCCAGACAGCGGCTCGATCTCGTCAACCGCGACCAGGGAGGACTGCTTCTGACCATCGAGCTGCCGTGGCACACCGCCGAGGAGGCCGTGACGTGACGCGGGTTCTGATCGCCGACGACGAAGCGCCGGCGCGCCGGCTCGTCCGGTCGTGGCTGGCCGGCCACGACGGCGTCGAGATCGCCGGCGAGGCGGAGAACGGGCTGGAAGTCGTCGACGCCGTCCGCTCGCTGGAGCCGGAACTGGTCGTGCTCGACGTCCAGATGCCCGGGATGACCGGCTTCGAAGCGATCGAGGCCATCGGCGTCGAGGCCATGCCTGCGGTGATCTTCGCCACCGCCTTCGATGAGTTTGCGCTGCGGGCGTTCGAGGTCCATGCCGTCGATTACCTGCTCAAGCCGTTCTCCCGCGAGCGGTTCGATATCGCCTTCAACCGGGCCGTCGCCCGGCTCAAGAACGCAGGAGAGGAAACAGACGACAGGCTGGCGCGGCTGCTGGCCTCGCTGCCTCGTGCTTCCTCGCACCTCGACCGGATCGTCGTCCGCCACGGTGACCGTCTCTTCTTCGTGGCCATGCGCGACGTCCTCCATCTGACCGCCGAAGGGAACTACGTCCGCCTCCACACCGCCGACGCCTCGCACCTCGTGCGCGGCACGCTGGCCGACCTCGAGGCGCGCCTCGACCCGAAGCGCTTCGCCCGCATCCACCGCTCCGGCATCGTGAACATCGACGCCATCAAGGAGGTGCGCGCGCACTTCCACGGCGACTACATCATCGTGCTCAAGAGCAACGAGACGCTACGGCTTTCGCGACGGTACCAGGAGAGGCTGCTCGGGCAAGGGTCGTTCTGACCAAGAATGGCAAACATCAGAACAGAAAACGTTCTGCGAGAGATCCTCCTTGCGGAGGAGGTCTGTGTCCTCTCGGAGAGCGGGCGTCTCGCCTGCTCCCGCCGAGGCGTCCCGCCCGGCGGTGGGTCCCACCGACAGCAGGGTTGAACCTTAAAACGAGGATCGAGACATTACCCCGGAAACGACCGTGAGGCATTTCGTCATTCGCCGCAGTGACCGGCATGCCGCGGTCCACGGCCCCTGAGGCCAGGAGGAGTGCGTCTCCTTTTGAACAGATATTCGGTTCTGACTTCAATAGCATTCCGGCGTTTTCCCTGACGACACGTCGTGGGATGGCAACCTGATCAGGACATATCTGTCGCCTGGCGTATGACAGGGCGTAGGTTTTCTGAACTTCGGGCAATCCATCATTGCTCCGAAAAGGAGGCTGTCATGTCTGATCCGATCACTGCGGCTTTGCAGATGATTCCCGACCAACCGCTTTCCCACGACTTTCCGAATCAACTGTCGTTCGCCAAGTCGCTCGTCAAGAGTCCCCAGGCAGTGATCGGAGGTGTGCCCATCGACTTATCGTTCGGCGCGGCGGCAACGGTCGGTGTCGATCTCTTCAACAGCGCCGCCGACAAGGATCCCGACGGTGTTTTCTCCGCCGCCAGCGGTGGTCCGGAGCCGGTGATTTCATTCGCGCAGGAGCGCGCCTGGTTGAAATACTCGTTGAAAGGCGCGCTCAAAGGAGATCTCAGCGCCGACTTCGGGATGGTCGGTATGGCGGTGAAAGGGGGGCGCGAGATCAGCCTGCTCGACTATCGCCTGCACAACGCGGACGACAACGCGCGGGTGGCGCTGGCAAAAGACCTCGTCGCGCCGCGCTCGATTCTGAAGTTCGAGCAGGTGCGCGATCTCCAGCCCGGCGAGGCGCTCTCGATGCAGATCGACGGAGAGCTCTCTGCGGTGGTCAAATTCAGTTGGGCCGACGCGTTCAGCAGCGCGGCGTCGGAGCTGACGAAGATCCTCTCCTCGTCGAAGCCGATCGCAATCAAACTGAGCTCCGGCCTCACGGCGTCCGTCGACCTCAACGTCACGGACGACTTTGTCATCGTCGTCTCCCGCACCGCGGACAATCAATTCCGAATCTCCGTGAGGAAGGCCAAGTCGCGCGGAACGGACGTCTCCATCGCGGCGAGCCTCGGCGCCGGATTCGAGAGCTCTCAAACCGTACAAAGCGCGTTTCAGGCCCTCGTCGAAGGATCGATCGGCCAACCGATGAAGATGGTCGACGCTCTTCTGAAGAAGGTGCAGAACACGCCGTTGCAACTCACGGAAGGCGAGAAGCAACTCTTCGGCGACCTCGTCGAGCGATTCCACGTTCAGGCTGTGCTCGACCGTGTGCAGGCCGTCCGCGACGAGATCGCGAAGCTCGAGACTCGCCTCGCGGACGCGATCAAGGCCGTCGCCACCGCCAAGGCGATGGTCGGCTTCAAATACGAGTACAGCCGGCTCACCGAGGAGTCGGTCCTGCTCGAGCTCGTCCTTCTGCACGACGCGGCGCTCGATACCGCCTACGACCTGGCGCTTCGCGGCGACGCCGCCACACTCGCGGAGAATACGGTCAATGAGGCTGCCGACTATAAGCTCCTGCGATACATCAACGAGAACACGGTGATGCGCACCAATGCTCTCGGTTTCACTCTCGGCCTTGGAAAGCACACCGTCGCGGTCAGCGACAAGAGCGACATGCAGGCCAAGACGCGCACGGACATCGGCGGGCGGAAGATGATGGCCTTCGATGGCGCTCGCTCATACTGCGAGAAAGGCGTGCCGATGCCGGACTTCACCTGGGTGGCCGACCTGAAGGCGGAGATGGGAAACTACGCGGCCATGCCGCAGACCGATCAATTCGACTACGGCCTGCACCTCCAACTCGATTTCCCGCGCGTCATGGCCGCCGACGCCGAGAAAATGGCGGATTTCGCCGAGATGTGGGGCGTGATCCGGGACGATGCGCCCGCCGCGCAGGAGCAGCTCGCTGCCTTCGTCTCCGACGGCACGAGCACTTGCACGCTGCAGCTTGTGTTCGATGAGCCGTCGCTCTCGGCGATTTTTGCGAACGCGAAAGCAGACGACTTCGACGGATACGGACAAGCGTTCGGTGCCGCCATGCCATACATGGACACGTTCTCCACAAGACGCAATCAGGCCATGCGGCGCATGGCGTACGGCCCTCTCTGGACGGCGCATTTCGCCGCGACGTTCGCTGACCTCAGCCTCTCGAGCTGGCAGAGCCGCGTCAGTCACACAATCTCCGAGGGAGGGCTGAGGAATTTCGAGACCTCGTCGATGCCGAACACGTTCCCGAACATGATCGTGACGCAATACCCGAACGTGCGCGCCGAGCGGGCCAGGTTTGCCGACGGCGTGAACCGGCTGCAGATGGCGATGATGAACGCAAACTCGCCGGCGGTGATCCCGAAGGCCTTCTCGTCAATGGAGGCGCTCTGGTCGCAACGGCCGTTCGTCACGGCGGTCGGCGTTTACTTCGTCGATCTCGCTCGCAAAGGTGGCGTCCTGAACGCGGTGACGCGCACCCTCACGATGCGGTGTGGCGAGGATACGCTCGTTCTCTCTTCGCAGGCGTAACAGGAATGGCCGATGAGGGACAGGCGCGATGCCTGTCCCTCATCTCACGGCTCGTAATGCAATCCTCACCTCGGCACGCACCTCCGCGCACGAACCCGGAGTCGTTGCAAAAAAAGGGAACGACGAGACGGCGGCGGTCCGCGGCTACAATTAGACGTGCCGCAGCAGAACTTCGCGCTCGATCACAGCGAGGGACCACCGCAGCCGAGGTACGCCCTGCGCGCAGGTCAGGCGGGCATGAAGGCGCGCGTGCTCGTCGCCGTCGTGCTCTCGTTGGCCGGCGTGGCCTACGCCGCCGATCCGCGACTCCCTTACGTCGTCTCCACGCTCGCCGGCACGCCGGGAGAAGCGGGCCTCGAGAACGGGAACGCGGCGACGGCGAAATTCAACCGCCCGACGTGGCTCGACGTCGTTGCCCACGCCACGCCTTACGAGGGCATCGACGACGGCGACATTTTCGTGGTCGATCGCGCCAACCAGGTGCTGCGCAAGATCTCGCACGGGACGGTCTCGACCTACGCCGTCTCTGACGGCTATTCCCTCTATATCCCCTCGGGCAATCCGTTTCCGTTCGACTTCGGCGGGCCGTTCGGCGGCGGCGTGCTGATCGAGCCGCCGGGCGGCGGCTGTGGCGGCAACGATTACGACCGCGGGATGTTCGTCGCCAGCAGCGGCGGGCAACAGATCGCGCTCGTCTCGTTTCTGGGCATACTGGCCAACCGCGACGGGCATGACGTTCTCGGCACGGCCCAAACCGCCGGCGCGCAGGATGGGATGCGCTATCAGGCATTGTTCCATACGCCGACCGGCCTGGCGCGGTCGAAGACGTATAACTGGTCGAACATCAGCGAGCGCAAGCTCTTCGTCGCCGACACTGGCAACCACACCATCCGACGCATCGGATTCGGCTACTCGGGCGAAGGGTGCCCGCAGACGTCAATGGTCGACACATTCGCCGGAACGGCGGGTATGGCCGGCTCCGACGACGGCAAGGGGAGCGCGGCGCGCTTCAACGCGCCGCGCGGCATCGCCACCGCGCCCGACGGTAGCCTGCTCGTCGCCGACAGCGGCAATCACACCATCCGCCGCATCGCCGCGGACGGGACGGTGACCACGATCGCCGGCGTGGCGGGGGTGCCCGGCAGCGACGACGGCCCCGCGCGCACCGCGCATCTCAACACCCCTTCCGGCATCGACGTCGACGCGCGCGGCCAGATCTTCTTTTCCGACACCGGCAACCACGTCATCCGCATGATCACCACCGACGGACAGCTCGTGACGATCGCCGGCCTCGCCGGCGTGGCCGCCCACGCCGACGGCGCCGGACCCGCCGCGCGATTCTCCGGCCCGGTCGGCATCCGCGTCCTCGAGAACGGCGCCATCATCGTCGCCGACACCTCGAACTACGTCATCCGCCTGCTCACCCCCGCGGACTCGCGCCGCCGCGCCGCGCGGCCGTGAGGTTTATCGGCACCCCCTGGCCACGACTAAATGATTTTGGCAACAACAGATCGGTATAATGTTCTGCAAGAGCGAAAAATCATTCCGACGGAGCGAATTTTGGTTCCGCTGGAACGCTCGGCTGCTCTTGCGGAAACGAAATTCATTCTGCAGGATCGAATTCTGTTTCCCGCGGAGCCGCTGCGTCCTCCGCGAGAATCAAAATTCGTTCTGACAGAACATTATAATGTTCTGATGGAATGATTTTTCGCTCCGACAGAATGGTATAACGCTCTGTCAGAACGAATTTTGATTCTTGCAGATCGTTATGACGATCTGTCGGAATGGATTTTGCTTCCGCGGGAAGAGATTCTGGTTCGGAGGAGGAGACTTTGTTTCTGAGCAACGGAATCTGCGTTCCGCGGTGAGCGAGGGCCGGACGCTTGTTTTTCGTCTGAGCGTAAGCGGGAGACCGGAACAGCCGTTGGCCCTGTTTTCGACGAGACGGAGCACACGCAATTTCACTGAGTGTGAGAAATGCGAGCATAGACGGATGCTCACAACGGCTCATGGCTGGCTTTGTCCGCTTTCCTGTCATCGGACGGTGATGGAAGACCATATCGATCTCTCTCTTCCTGTGTGAGGCCTCGCAGGACCCGTGTGCGGGCGAAGCGAACCAGCCCGTCCCGCGTGTGCGGCGTATCCCAGACGCGGGCGGTTCGGTCCCAGGCGGCGGTGACGATGCGCGAGCCGTCGGCGCTGAAGGCCGCGCTAAACACGGTGTCAACGTGTCCTCGGAGTATGTGCAGCGTTTGTCCGGAGGTGGCATCCCAGACGCGGGCGGTGTGGTCGTCGGAGGCGGTGACGACGCGCGAGCCGTCGGGGCCGAAGGCCGCGCTATTCACCTCGTCCTGATGGCCTCGGAGTGTGTGAAGAGGTAGTCCGGAAGTGGCATCCCAGACGCGGGCAGTGTGGTCGAAGGAGGCGGTGACGATGCGCGAGCCGTCGGGACTGAAGGCCGCACTGTATACGGTGTCCTGGTGCCCTCGGAGTGTGCGAAGGGGTTGTCCGGAAGTGGCATCCCAGACGCGGGCGGTGTGGTCGTCGGAGGCGGTGACGATGCGCGAGCCGTCGGGGCTGAAGGCCGCGCTCCGTACCCTGTCCTGATGGCCTCGGAGTGTGTGAAGGGGTTGTCCGGAGGTGGCATCCCAGACGCGGGCGGTGTGATCTAGGGAGGCGGTAACGATGCGCGAGCCGTCGGGGCTGAAGACCGCGCTCCGCACCCTGTCCTCGTGGCCTCGGAGTGTGTGAAGGAGTTGTCCGGACGTGGCATCCCAAGCGCGGGCGGTGTGGTCTAGGGAAGCGGTGACGATAAGAGAGCCGTCGGGGCTGAAGGCCGCGCGATACACCGCTCTCTCGTGGCCTTGAAGTGTGTGAAGGGATTGTCCGGAGGTGGCATCCCAGACGCGGGCCGTGTTGTCGTCGGAGGCGGTGACGATGCGCGAGCCGTCGGGGCTGAAGGCCGCGCTAGCCACAGCTTTTTCGTGGCCTCGGAGTGTCTGAATGGGTAGTCCGGAAGTGGCATCCCAGACGCGGGCGGTGTGGTCGTCAGAGGCGGTGACGATGCGCGAGCCGTCGGGGCTGAAAGTCGCGCGAGACACACTCTTCTCGTGCCTGAGAAGCGCGCGCACTCTCAATGCATCAAGCGCGGTATTGAGCGCCAGCTCTGCCCGCGGCGTCCAGCCATAGGTTTCGATCGCGGCCAATGCCAGCAGCATCCCGAGGTGCGGATCCTTTTCGTAATCATTGAGGACTCGATTGGCGAGCTGCTCGGACTCGCGTTCGCGGCCGGTCTGCTCCTGAATGTGTGATTCTTCGATGAACTGCCGCCGAACGTCGTTCTCAGGCCAAAGCTCCCCCTCCATCAACTCCCGCGCCACGGCAAGCCGGCCGGATCGCCAAAGGTATTCGGCGGCGCGGTCATGAGCGGCCCATTCCCGGGCATCCATCTCGATCTGGCGTCGAAGACGGAGGCGATCGCTCTCCTCCTCGAGCCACTGGCGGAGCAGGTTCCATTTCCGCAGCAGGGCCTCGTGGGAGACTTCCACCCAACCTCCGCTGCTTTCGCCCGAGGAGACGAGAAGCCGATGATCGACGAATTGATCGATAGCTGCCTGTGCGGCCCGCGGGATCTGATGGCGAGGAAGGCGCCGCCGGGTGAAGTCGCCCCGTTCGTTGACGTCGGCGAGCTGCACCAGAGCGTCGCGCAACGGCAGCCGGGTGTCCGGCGGGAGACTGTCGAAGAGCTTCTGCGCTCGTTGCGCCAGGCCTTCCTGCACGCCGCCGATCGTGTAGTAGTCCTCCGTCGTGATCTGCCGCGGGCTGCGATCGTGGCTCTTCTCCCACAACTGCCGGAGCGCATCGGCCATGAGCGGCAAGGTATCCCCGCCACCCGTATCCTCCACGATTCGATCGACCAGGCCGTCGTCGAAACGGAGAGCGGTGATCGCCGCGGGACCGAGGATTGCTGCACGGAGTGCTGCGCGATCCATGGCCCCCAGCAGCAGACTATTCGACGAGAGCAGCGGAGCCAGCGCCGGGAACTCGAGACACTCCGAAAGGAAATCCGACCGCAGTGTGGCGATGACGACAAGCGGCGTGCTCGGGGCCTCAAGCGCGCTCCCCAGCGACTCGAGAAAGGCATTGGCATCGGATTTCGGCGTGCGGCGCTCGATCTCTTCGAGCTGGTCGAGAACCACGACGACGTTTGCGCCGGCGGCCTCCGCGTCCGCCAGCCGCGAGTGAGCAAACGCCGTGACGACGGCATCGAGGAGTCCCCCTTCTTTCCGGAGATGGGCCTCGACCTCACTGACGAAACCGAGGTTCTTGTCGGCCGCGCAGAGCGCCTGGGCGAAGTTGTGGAAGGGTGCATCGCCCGGTGTGAAGGGAGGAATGTAGAGCCACTGCCGCGAGCCGTGGATCTTTCCTCGTGCCAGTCCCGGGATGAGCCCCGCCTTGACGAACGAGGACTTGCCGCTGCCCGACGGCCCGATCACGGCCAGAAAGCGGCGCTGCTGACCGCCCAGACGAAGCTCCACCATCGCCTCATGGAGCTCCCGATCGCGACCGAAGAAGACGGAAGCGTTCTTCTCACGGAATGCCTCGAGGCCAGGGTATGGGGATTGTCCCGTGGGAAACGCGGCATCCGCTTTGAGATCGAAAGCGGCGAGCGATTCCAACAGCTTCTCGTGGGCCGGACCTGGATGCGTGCGGAAGTCGATGTGCTGCACCGTCACCTCGACGTGCGGCCAGATTTCGCAGTCGTCTCCTCTCATCTTCATCGGGATGACGGGCACGCCGAGGAACCGGGCGATGGAGACCTCGGCGAATACCCACTGCGACTCGATCGCTTCCGGTGTGGCAAAGAGAAGAACGACGACACTCTGGCGAAGGGCGGCGTAGATCTCCCGCTCCCACGCCTCTCCGCCGGCGATGCTCTCGAAGTCGAGAAAGCAGCGGTAGCCCTTCTCCGTCAGCTTCTCCGAAAGCGTGAAGGCCGCCGCGCGATCGGCGTTCGAATGACTGATGAATACGCCCGGCATGTGCGTGGAGAGGGATGTCCGGAGCTTTCTACCTCATTGTCTGACGCGCAACAACAGGCGGTGAGACGGGGCCAGCGATCCGAATGAGACTCCTCCTCGATACCCACATCCTCATATCAGATGGAAGGGATTCTCGACCGTGACTCCACTGATGAATCGCCCGTGTTGCAAGTCTTCGGAAAGCAGCTTTTTGGCGCCTGCGAGCAAAGCAGCTTGAACGATGAGCGCATCCCAGAAACTGAGTTGATGGCTCTGCTCGAGGAATGAGGCCGCAACTACGTCCTCGGCGGTCAACGGCTGGATGGCCCAGGTTGAATAGCTGCGAAGGAGATCGCGGGCGATATCCCGTGTGATGGCGCTGCGTAGCTTTCGGGTGACCGTGTTGTAGAACTCCTGCAGAACCTGAATGCTCAACACGCCCGACCGGGCGTCCATGATCTCGGCGATGGCGTTGGCGGCGATGCGCTGCTTGTCGCCCGAATCGGCGTCGTGCGCGTAGACGAGGACGTTGCTATCGACGAAGACCTTTTCGATCATGGAGCTCCTCTCGGCCAGGACGTACACCGCCCAGGCGGAAGGGTGGTTTCTTCAGATGGCGGAGAATCTGCTCTCGAGCCGCGCCGTAGCGATCAGCCTCCGCGACGATTTGTTCGATCTGCTGCGTCACCAGTCCGCCTATGGAAACGCCGTGTTCCGCGGCGATGACCTTTGCGCGCCGAATCGTGGCCTCGTCGAGTTGTATCGTGAGATTTCGTCTGCCCATGCACGTATTTTACGTGCAGCACGTAAGCCACGTCAAAAATGCGCATGTTTGCCGCGTGACGCTGTATTAACCCGAATATTCGCGTCTGCCTTCGTCCCCACCGTCGGGCGAGACGCCCGCCGGGAGCAGGCGCGGACGCCCGCTCTCCTTTTTATCGCCGCCCCCTACCTCGGCACCTCCGGCACCCTCCCTGGCGTCCATGGTGCGCCGCGATCGTTCATCTGTTTCTCCACGTTCGCCAGATCGACATCGATCAGCTTGTGCAGGCGGTCGAGGAGCGGCCCGGTCTGCTGCTGGGCGATGGCCAGCGATTCGCGGTGCGTGGCTGTCGGGGGAGCGGTCGTGGTCAGCCCGTTGACGGCGGTGTTGACGCGGTCGAGCAGTGATGGCTGGCTGGGCTCGTTGGCGCGGCGCAGGATCGGGTCGCCGTTGAGCTGGTCGTTGATGTCGCGCAGGGCGGTGTCGATGCTGTTCACCTGGGCGACCAGTTTCGGATCGGGACCGGCGATTTCATCGAGCGCACGGCGGATGTACTGGATGCGCGTGAGCGCCTCCTGCGTAACCTTCGCGGCGCCCATCAAGGACCGCTGCAGAGCGGCGGCTTTCTTCTGGAAGTCGAGCACGGCGGCGCGGTCGCTCTCCTGCATGATCGAGAGATAGAGCGGGACGACGTTGAATGTCTGCGGCGCTCCGAGCGTCGTCTCGACGCCGTCGATGCGCTTGGCGATGCGGACGGTGTACTTGCCCGGCGCGACCAGCGGGCCGCCGGGCGGCGGCGCGAAGACGTCCGGCTCCGGCTCCTTCAGCTCGATCGGCGTCGGCGGCGGATAGCGGAGGTCCCACGCCACGCGATGGAATCCCGCTTTCGCCGGACCGCTCACGCGGCGGATGACGTTTCCTTCCTCATCGGACACGATCATCACGATCGATGGCTCGATCTCCCGATCCTCGGCGCGCAACTGGTCGAGCGTCGGATAGGGCGGCGCCGCATGTCCCGGTTCGTTGCTCTTGTCCTGATCGATCTTGGCCTCGGCGGCCTGGCGCTGCTTGCGGCGGCTCTTTAATTCGTCCTTCAGGTAATAGGTGAAGATGGCGCCGAACGGCGGATTCGGCGCGGTGTAGTACGACTGGCCCTGAAACGACTTGCCCAGTAGCCCGAGCTGCGACCGCTCGACGTACAGCTCCGCGTCGCGCGTCGGGAAGAGCGTCGCCTCGCCGGCGGCGACGGTTGGCGTCATCGTCCGCAGCGGGGCCACGTCATCGAGCACCCAGAAACCGCGGCCGAAGGTGGCGATGACGAGATCGTCGTGCCGCTTCTGGAACCAGAGGTCGCGCACGGCCACGGTGGGGAAGCCGCCCTTGAGCGGAATCCACGCCGAGCCGCCGTTCTGCGAGACGAAGAGACCGTACTCCGTGCCGAGGTAGAGGAGCTTCGGATCGACGCGATCCTCGACGAGCGCGTAGGCCATGCCGCGCGCGGGCAGATCGCCGGCGATCGACGTCCAGCTCTTCCCACGGTCGCTGCTTTTCAGCACGTACGGTTTGAAGTCGCCGGTCTTGTGGTTGTCGAAGGCGGCGTAGACGACATTGACATCGTGCTGCGACGCCTCGAGGCGCGAGACGTAGGTCATGTCGGGGACGCCGGCGATGTGATCGATCTTGCGCCAGTGCGCGCCGCCGTCTTCGGTGATCTGAATCAGGCCGTCATCGGTGCCAACGTAGATCAGCCCCTCCTGCAGCGGCGATTCGGCGAGCGAGACGATGTTGCCGTACCACGACGTCGACGCCCCCTTGGCCACGGCGTCGACGCCCCACACGCGTCCCATGACCGGCAGCGTGTTGCGGTCGATGTGACGGGTGAGATCGGGACTGATCGCTTTCCAGGCATTGCCGCGGTCGTCGCTGCGGAAGAGGTACTGCGCGGCGAAGTAGATGCGGTTGCTGTTGTGCGGACTGACGATGATGGGGGAGTCCCAGTTCTTGCGCAGCGGATCCATGCCGGCGGCCGGCTGCGGCTCGATGTCCAGCGGTTCGCCGGTGCGTTTGTCGAAGCGCACCAGGCCGCCGTTCTGCGACTCGGCGTAGATGATGTTCGAGTCCTTCGGATCGGGAACGGAGCGGAAGCCGTCGCCGCCCTGCGTCACGTACCAGTCGGCGTTGACGATCCCATGCGCGTCGGTCGTGCGCGCCGGCCCGCCGAGGCTGAAGTTGTCCTGCGTGCCGCCATAGACGCTGTAGAAGGGGAGGGCATCGTCGGCGCTCACACGGTAAAACTGCGTGACCGGCAGATTGGCCTTGAAGTTCCACGACTCGGCGCGGTCGAACGACTCATAGAGTCCGCCGTCGCAGCCGATGAGCAGGTGATCGCTGCTGGCCGGGTCGATCCAGACCACATGGTTGTCGGGATGCTTCCACTTCTCGTCGAGCCTGCGCCATGTCTTGCCGCCGTCGTCGGAGACGCGCACCCAGACGTCCGCGGAGTAGATGCGTTCGTCGTCGTTCGGATCGACGAAGATCTCGCCGTAGTACTGCGCGCCAGGAGCTGAGTAGTCATTGACCTTCTTGAATGACGACCCGCCGTCCTTGGAGACGAAGAAGCCGCCCGCCTTGCGCGTCGACTCGATGGTGGCGTAGATGATCTTCGGGTTATGCGGCGCGATGGCCAGACCGATGCGCCCCATGTCCTCCTTCGGCAGGCCGTCCTTCAGCTTCGTCCATGTCTTGCCGCCGTCGGTCGACTTGTGGATGGCCGACTCCGGGCCGCCGTCGATGAGGGTGAAGACGTGGCGGCGGCGCTGGTACGCCGAGGCGTAGAGGATGTCGGGATTGGAAGGATCGAGAACGACGTCGGTGACGCCGGTGTTCTCGCTGATGGTCAGCACGTCCTTCCACGTCTTGCCGCCGTCGGTGGTCTTGTAGAGGCCGCGGTCGCCGCCCGGCGCCCAAAGCGGCCCCTGCGCGGCGACGTAGACGACGTTGGAGTCGCGCGGGTCGACGACGATCCTGGAGATGTGCTCCGACTTCTCCAGCCCGACGTTCTTCCAGCTCTTCCCGCCGTCGACCGATTTGTAGACGCCGTCGCCCATCGACACCGAGCGCTGGCTGTTGTTCTCGCCCGATCCCACCCAGACCACGAGCGAGTCGTGCGGATCGATGGTCACGCAGCCGATGGAGAACGACTTCTGGTCGTCGAAGATCGGCGTGAAGCTGGTGCCGGCGTTGGTCGTCTTCCACACACCTCCTCCGGCAGTTGCGATGTACCAGACCCGCCCATCGTGCGGATCGACGGCAAGGTCGATGATGCGCCCCGAGGTGAGCGCCGGTCCGATCTCGCGGAGGGTGAGGCCGGTGAAGGTCTTCTCGCCGTACTTCGACTCTTTCTCTTTCGCGTCGGGTGTGTCCGCCTTCTTCGCCGGTTGGGCGTTGAGAAAAACTCCGAACGAAAGGAAGACCGCGAGGATGTAGGTGAACCGTTTGGCCATCGATGACCTCTTTCTGATGTGGCGTTCTGAAGGCGGGGGAATGCTAATCGAAGGAGGGGCGCGGGGGAATGACGGCCTCGCCGGTACGTCAGCAGTGATGTTCTAAACCAACCCCATGAGTGGAATCGACAGCAAGCTGCGAGCTCGCAGCGGAGGCGGCTCCGTCAGCGGCACAGACAAGAGTGTCTGTGCCACATTCGGTCGCGCAAGACTCCACTCTCCTGCCAATACCGAGATCCAATGTGGCATAGACACTCTTGTCTGTGCCCAGCGACGCAGCCGCGCGTCGGAGAAGGGCCATCGAGGTAACAGGGCGTCGACCATTCCACTCGGTATGTGAGAAATGCAGGCTAACCTCGCCTCAGATGTTTTGCCAGTGATGGTCAAGCGTTGTGACAGTGTCACGTTTCCAGCTCGACGATGAGGCGTGAAGCCGGATCTTTCCGATGTTCTCGGTGCTGTGCGTGACGGGATCACTCCAGCGGATGTCGCCGGCCGTGAACTCCACGAACCGTAGATTGGCCTCAATGCCGCTCTCAAACACAACGGCAAGATTCGCAGGATGCCTGGCACGCTTTCAAGCGACAACCCGACCAGGGGTGCTCGCAAAAAGCGCTCGCACCCCCTAGCTACGTTCTTGAGCCGCTATCGCGGCGTCGTAACGTCCAATCTCCAGGATCGTGAGTCGGAGCCCAATGGGGCTCCGACTCACGATGCAACTCGTGGAGGTTACTTCCCACTCTGGATGACGATGCTTCCGCCGCCGAGCTGCTGCGGGTTGGCCGAATCGATGTCGTTGGAGGAGCCCAACGCGTTGTCGTACACCGTGTCGCCCGTGGCCTTGTTCCAGATCTTGATGCGGAACTTATCGACACCGCCGCCGCCATTGATGTCGCCGTCGGTCGCGGTGAGGAGGAAGCCGAACTGTCCCGTACCGTTCACCGTGCCGGTGCCCTTGTACTGGGCCTTGGGGCCCGCGATCACCAGCCAGTCGTACGACGTGCTAGCGAAGTCGAACTTGGCGGCGTGGAACTGGAACTGTGTGTTGCCCGACGGTGTGCTCTGTCCCTTCTGATACTTCGAGTTGAAGCCGAAGGTGGCCTTCCCGGTCAGACTGGGATCGGCGATATAGGCGCCGAGCGGTGAATTGATCCAGCCGCCGCCGGTGACGAATCCGGCGCTCGGGTCAAAGACCACGACGTACTCGAACTGCGCCGAGGCGCTGCCGGTATCGTCATCGGAGAGGCTGATGGCGACCGCGTAGACGCCGGCGGATGCATAGGTGTGCGTGGCCGTACACGTGCCCGCGGAGCAGGCAGCCGGAGAGGTGGAGCCGTCGTCCCAGGTGATCACCGCGGTATGCGTATCGAGCGTGCCGACGTCGCTATAGCTGATGTTGATGGACGTTACCGTTCCCAGCGAGAGCGGCGCGGTCGGACCGGTCACCGAGTTGATCGAGGGAGCGACGTTGTTCACGGTCACCGAGGCGCCGGCGTTGGCGGTGCCGGCGTCATCGTCGGCAACGGTCACGGAGATCGAGTAGACGTCGGAAGCGGTGCCGGACGGCGCGTCGTCGAGGTACTGGTGTGCCAGCGAGAAGACGCGGCTGCCCGGCGCCAGAGGCACCGTGGAGTTGGCGCTGCCGTCGCCCCAGTTCACGATCACCGTGTGGGTGTCGGCGGTTCCAGGATCGGTGAAGGCGCCGGAGATGGTCACGCTGCCGTTCTCGTCGATCGACGCGGCGGACAGGGTGGCCGAGGTGATGACGGGGGCGACGTTCGTGACGTTGATCGTGCGGGAGTCGCTGCCGGTAGCACCGCTTGCGTCGGTAACGGTGAGCGACACGAGGTAGGCGCCGTTGTCGTCAGGAGTGAAGTCGATCGAGGAGCTGCTGCCGCTCGCGTAGGGCGATCCGTTCTTCTTCACGCTCCAGGCGTAGGTGAACGATTCATTCGCGTCGGGATCGCTCACGTTCGCCGTTGCCGTCACCGATGTTCCTTCAGGAGAGGTCGTCACGGTCGTGATTGATGCGGTGGGGGGATCATTCACCGGGTTTACAGTCACGTTGACCGTGGCGGTGGCGCATTGCGAATCGGAGAGGCCGTTGGTCAAGCCGTTGTCGCAGACGCGATAAGTAAAGCTGGCCGGTCCGTTGTAGTTCGCGTCGGGAAGGTAGCTCACCACGCCGGATGTCAGTGTGACTGTGCCGTGCGTGTTGGCGGTGGTGGTAACGGCAGTGACCGTGAGCGACTGACTGCTCTCGTTCGCCGGTCCCGTGCTGTCGTTGGCCGTGAGATCGGAGCTCGGGAAGGTGAGGGGAGTGTCCTCATCGGTCGACTTCGCGTCGTCAGCGGCGGTGGGGGGATCGTTCACCTCATTCACGGTGACGTTGACCGTGGCGGTGGCGCATTGCGGGTCGGAGAGGCCGCCGGTGATGCCGTTGTCGCAGACCTGATAGGTGAAGCTTGCCGGTCCGTTGTAGTTGGCGTCAGGAACGTAGCTCACCGTTCCCGAGGTGAGCGTGACGCTGCCGTGGGTCGTGGCGGTCGCGGTAACCGCGGTGACCGTGAGCGTCTGGCTGCTCTCATTTGCCGGGCCTGTGCTGTCGTTGGCCGTCAGATCGGAGCCGGCAAAGTTGAGGGTGGTGTCCTCATTCGTCGACTTGGCGTCGTCCGCGGCCGTGGGAGGATCGTTCACCTCGAGAACCGAGATCGTAACGGTGGACGTATTCGAGGTGCCCGTGCTGTCGCTCACGCGGTAGGTGAAGGAATCGTTGCCGTTGAAATCGGGAGCGGGCGTATAGGTTTCCGATCCGCCGGTGCCCGAAAGCACGCCGTGGGTCGGCGTCGTCACGATCGTGTAGGTGAGAGGGCCTCCGGTGGCGCTGACGGCGTCGAGCGTGAACGTCTTCGACGCGTCCTCGTTCGTGCTCACGGATTGATCGGCGGTGCCGGGAGGATTGGTGCCGTTGACGCCCGCCTCGATGCTGTTCTGCACCGCGGCAGGAACGTTCGAAAAGAGATCGCAGACGCAGAGTGCCTCGACCGCGTCGACGGTGGTGAGGTAGGTGTGCCAGTCGTTGTTTCGGATGCCCTGGATGTTGGGCATGATGACGGCGATCGTGCGCGTCGACGCGGTGACGCGCGAGACGTCGTTGTCGCCCTTCGGCAGGACCAGTGCGGCCTTCCATGTGTACGCCGGTACGATCACGTGGCCGTTGGCGAGGGTCGTGGCCGCCCCGTTGCTGCCGACGCCCCCGACACCCGCGGGTCCGGAGACGATGTACAGCTCCATGTCGCCCGCGGCGACGATGCTCCGGAGATCGTTCTCCAGATTCGCCCACGGCCCCTGATTGTTGTCCGGGGCCTGCGCCACCATGTTCGACATCAGGTAGGTTTCCTGATTGATGGGAATGCGATTCTCATTGTCGCGGTCGGCGTTCGGCGTCATGTGGCCGCGGTCGAAACCGGAGAGAGAGAAATCGAACCCCTGCACGCGATACCAATCGGGCGGAACGGCGGGATCGGCCCGGAAGGTGTCCACGCGCGCCAGGCTGCCGAACCACGAGCTGTCCAGATGCCAGCTCACCCAGTTCGGTCTGCCGTTGTCCCGATTGTAGGAAAGGGAGTACGTCGGTTTCACCATCAGGTAGTTGTTCGGCTGGTTGACGTCTGCCACGGCGTTCGTCGGATTGCCCATGGTCAGGTGAACGCTGGGTGGATAGGGAGCCGGCTGGCCGGCCCCGACGACGGTGAAGCTCCAGTTGTAATCCGCGAACAGCGTGTCGGTGTTCGGCGCGCTGTCGTCGGTGTCCTGATCGTGAACGGCATCTTTGTTGATGGTTACCGAGCAGGTCTCGCCGAACTGGAAGTTCGTATTCGGCGTGATGACGTACGACTTGAAGTCGCTCGTGTGGGCGACGGTGGCGTCGTTGTGCAGGCCGGTTACCGAGCACGTGATGCTGTACCAGGCTGGATCGACGTCGACAGGCTCGCTGAAATTGACCGTGACGCCGCCGTCGTGCGGCTCGTTGGTGCCGTTCGATGCCGGATCGGTGTTGACCACCGACGGTCCGAGCTCGGCGATGATCGCGGTGCGGCGCGGCGTGGGCGTGCCCGTGACGAAGTCGTCGCGGTTGACGTTGGTGTCCGTGCTTCCGCTGTTCTTCCTCAGGACGGCCGTGGTGTTGCTCGGCGCGGGCGCGCTCAGGTTTCCTTCGCTGCACGTTGCCGATGTTCCGTAGCCGACAAAATCGACCACGTCCGGATTGGGGGATGAGATGGGGCAACCGCCGGATTGAATCGTGCCGTTGCGGACGAGCGCGACCTTGCCCGTGGTGGCGCTCATGTTGATGCTGCCGATGACGTTTGCCGCGGGAAGCGGATTGCCGGTGGCGCCGCCGGATGCGAGCGAGATCAGGTAGTACTGGCCCGGCCCGATGATTCCGCCGAGCGTCTGAAAGTTGGTCCATGTCGTGCCGGTGGCGGATGAGTATTGGATCGTCCAGCCGGCCAGGTCGAAGGGAATGTTGGTCGGGTTGAAGAGCTCGACGAAATCATTCGTGTAGGTCGCGCCGGAGTTACCGCCGCCGCCGTAAATCTGACTGATGACGACGTGGTCGGCCGGTGGCGGCGGTTGCACGATGGTGAGGTTGATGGAGGTGCTCGACGAGCGTCCCTGCGCGTCGGAGATCGTTACCGGGATCGTTTTCGCGCCGAGGGTCGTGCCCGTGGCGACGGTGGCATCGAGGGTGAACGTGTTTCCGCTGCCCGCGAACGGCTGTACCGATCCGCCGATGGCCGCGAGATCCGCCGTCACGGTGATTCCCGTGCTGGCCGGCTTGACTCCCGGGGTGACGTTCACCGTCATCGTCGTCGTGTCACCGACGGCGAGCGAGGAGGGATTCGCGGAGCCGGAGCCGGTCGGCGGGGTCGAGCTGTCATCGTTGGTAATCGTGCCCGTCGCCGTGGCGGTGGTGTTCGTCGCTCCGACGATGTTCGTGACGTTCACGCTGAACGTTTCGTTCGGCTCGACGTCGATATCGCCGTTCACGAGGACTGTGAAGGTGTAGGTGGATGTGACGCTCTGCGCGGTCAGCGTCTTGGCGACATAGTCATTGTTGGCCGTCGTCGCCGACCCGTCCGCCGTTGCAATGTTGAAGGTCACGCCGCCCGGAGGTGCCGTGCCGCCGGAAAGCGAGACCGTGAAGGTGAAGGTGGTCGTGCCGCTGTCACCTTCGAGCCCGGAAACGTTGCCGATCGACAGCGTGGGGGTGGTGGCGGTGCAGGTGTGAAGTGCCGTGGAAGTGTTGCGGGGAGCCGCCGCGGCGACGGCAAAGTCGCTGGCGTTGTTGTTCGTGTCCGTGCAACCGCTCGACGCGCGAAGCGCCGCGGTCGTGTTGCTCAATGTCCCGGTAGGTCCGGCACCCTCGAAGCTGCTCGCTCCTGTACCGAAGCCGACCAGATCGACGATTGCGGCGATGCCAGGGCAGTTGTTGGTGGCGCCGCACGTCAGAGCGGTGGTGTTCGACACGAGGGCAACTTTTCCCGCCGTCGCGCTCATGGCAATGCCGGTCCCGGAACCGATGGCATCGGGTGTTGGCAGACTGGTCGTCCCGCCTGCCCCGGCCGATTCCTGAATCAGGTAATACTGACCCGGTGCCAGCGAGACTGCCGTGAGGTTGGTCACCTGCCACGAACTACCGGCACTGCTCGCGTACTGAACGGACCATCCCGCCAGGCTCTGCGGCGAGGTGCCTCGGTTGAAGATCTCGATGAAATCGTTCTTGAAGGTGGCGCCGGAGTTGCCGCCACCGCCATACACCTGGCTGATGACGACTTGCGCGCTCGCGATCTGAGCGAGGAAGACAAAGCAAAGCAACAGTAGAAGGGAGTACCGGCGGACATTCATCGAGAAATGCTCCTTGTGTTGTGTAGAGAGGGGATGGCGCGTACCAGAGGCTGCGAGCCCCGAGCCGAACCGGGTGTCGTTGTCCATTTGATCTCCTGGCATCTGCATCGACCGTTGCGCAGGACAGACACGACTCCCACTACGGAAGCCAAGATCGCCGGGCCTGCGCTCTTGCACAAAGCTGCCGCACACACACACAGCACACCGGGACAGCTTGCTGATGGGAAACGAATCGATGGGAAAGACGAACAGCAAGGGTACAAATAATCCTGACGATTTGCAATCAGAAAGAAAGCGGTTACGCCATCTCGTACCCGCGCAACCCCAGCTTCTCCACGATCAACACTGCCAGCTTCCACTCCTCGGTGGCGATCGTGTCGATCAGCTCGAAGTCGCGGCCGAACCTGAAGAGAGGACGGTTGAAGTGTTTCCTCACCGCGCGGTCGTCCACGGCGCGCAGGATGCGAAGCTGCTTCGTCTGGAGATCGACGACGTCAAATCGGGCGATGAGGTTCGTCTCCAGCGCCGGCGGCACCTCGGCGTACGAAACGAGGCGCTCCACGAGCGCCTGCTCATCCGAGCGGATCCAGAACCGCTCGCGGTCGGGGAGGTTCGTCGGCTCGACCAGCGGCGGGCCGAACAGGGTGAATGGCTTCGAGAGAAAGCCGAGGATACGGCGCTTCACGATCACACGCGCCGGCGAAGCCGTTTTCACCGTCAGCAGCAGCCGCTCCGGGACACCCTTGTAGCGGCGCAGGTGGCTCAGTTCGACGTCGAATCCGCGCCAGCGGGCACGGATGACGCCGGTCCACCAGACGCGGCGCGGCGCTTCCCAACCGAAAGAGGCCATCAGACGCTCGAGCCGCTCGGAGAGCGCCGACGATTGCCGGGCCAGGATGGCCATGATCACCGCGAACAGCACAACGGCCAGGCCGATGATGATCGCTGCTGCTTGTTGGTCGCTCACCGCGGAAGCATACGTCGTACGATGCGCGCCGTGGATTTCTTCGAACCGGCGAACCGCCGCATCCTGACGCTCAAGCCCGGCAAGGAGCGGCTGGTGGCCAATCGCCATCCCTGGATCTTCGCCGGCGCGATCGCACGCGAGAGCGGGCCGGAGGAGGCTGCCATCGCCGATCTCGTCGATCCGCGCGGCCGCCGCGTGGCCTCGGGGCTCCATTCGCTGCATTCGCAGATCCGCGTTCGGGCGCTGACGTTCGGCGACGAGGTGCTGACCGAGGAGACGCTGCGCGAGCGGATGGTGTCGTCGATCATGCGGCGTTTGGGGTCAGGTCTAAAGTCGCAAGTGCCGAGCAATATACATTCCGAAAACGACCGACATTTTTCGGCACTTTCGACTTTAGACCTGACCCCAAACGCCGCGCGCCTCATCAACGCCGAGGGGGATGAGCTCAGCGGATTGACCGTCGACCGCTATGACGACATGGCCGTCGTCGAGATCGCCAACGCGGGACTCGAGCAGCTACGGCCGCTCATCGATGATGTCCTCCGCCGCGAGCTGGCCCTGCGCGGCATCTGGTGGAAGAACGACATCCCGGCGCGGCACATCGAGCGCCTGCCGATGGAGCCGGAGTGGACCGGGGAGGGGGAGCCGTCAGCGGAGATCGTGGAGAACGGGCTGCGCTTCCGCGTCGATCCCCCGTCGGGGCAGAAGACCGGTTTCTTTCTCGACCAGCGCGAGAACCGCGCCCTGACGCGCACGCTGGCGAACGGACGCCGGGTGCTGAATCTCTTCTCCTACAGCGGCGCCTTCGGTGTTTACGCCGCGGCCGGCGGTGCGGCCTCGGTGGAGAACGTCGACATCTCCGCCGGCGCGATCGAAGTGGCGCGGCAGAATCACGCGCTCAATGGCTTTCATGAGGCGAGCTTCGTCGTCGCCGACGCATTCGACTACGTCCGCAAGACCGCGTCGCGCTTCGATCTCCTCATCTGCGATCCGCCCGCCTTCGCCAAGTCGCGCGGCGACATCGACCGCGCCGCGCGCGGCTACAAGGACATCAACCTCTTCGCCATGAAACTGCTCGATCCCGGCGCGCGGATGCTGACCTTCTCCTGCAGCGGCCACATGTCGCTCGACCTCTTCCAGAAAGTCATCTTCTCCGCCGCGCAGGATGCGGGGCGGCGCGTGGCGTTCGTCCGCCGGCTCACCGCCGCCCCCGACCACCCGGTGTCGCTGTTCTGCCCGGAAGGGGAGTATCTGAAAGGCTTCCTGCTCGAGGTGCGCTGATCCGTTACACCCCGCGCCCTCCTCGGACGAAGTGCAGGATGAAGAGGATGATGGCGATCACGATGATCAGGTGAATCAGACTGCTGGTGACGTGAAACACCAGGAACCCGCACAGCCAGGCAATGAGCAGGATGATGGCAAGAATGAGCAGCATCGATTACGTCCTCCTGATGGCGTGCTCTGCATCTTGTGTACCCACAACGAAGGATGAGCAGTCCCGCCGTACAATCCTGCGTGTACTGATATGAGACAAAACGCTCGCTCTCACCGCTCTTCTCTTTCTCGCGGCCGCCGATCCGCGGCAGCCGCTCATCGGCCACTGGATGGGCACATCCCTCTGCACCAGCGTACGCCCGGCATGTCATGACGAGACCGCGTCCTACTGGGTGAAGGCCGGGAAGAAGGCGGACATGGTCACGATCGATGGGGGGCAAGATCGTCGATGGCAAGGAAGCGATCATGGGAACGGACGATTTCAAGGTCGACTTTGCGGCCCACACCTTGACAGCGGTCCCGGATAGCGGCGGCACCCGCCGGAACTTGTCGTTCACCTGGACCGGAGAGACGATGACCGGCACCTTGAAATCGTCCGACGGCCAGGTGATTCGCAACATCCGATTGACGAAGAAGCAGTAGCTCTGGCGGAATTCGGCCCGCTTCGGTCATCATTCACTCCTGTCATGACCGCAACCGCACCCACAGCCGGCCGCAAGTCACGCGAGGTGACGCTTTCGTATCTCGGCGAGTTGCTGCAGAACGCCGGCTTCATCGACGCGAAACAGAAGGGCGAGGTCGACAATCTCGATCGCCAGCTCCGCGCGCAATCGCGCTCGGCGCGCGCCCGCGGCGAAGACGAAGCGAGCCCCTTCAAAGCGCTCATGGGGATGAACCTCACCGATGCCAGCAACTCCGGCATGCGCATCGACGACTTTCTGCTGGCCAGGCTCATCGCCGAGGATGCCAGCCTCAAGTTCTTCAAAATCGATCCGCTCAAACTCGACGTCGAGATGATCGAGTCGAAGATCTCGCGCCCCTTCGCCAAGAAACACCGCATGACCCCGGTGGCCGTCCGCGACGGGAAGCTCATCGTCGCCGTCGTCAACCCGTTCGACACCGTCGCCCTCGACACCTATCACCAGATGGTGAAGCAGGAGATCGAGATCGTCGTCTCCTCCGAGAGCGACATCATGGGGGTGATCACCGAGCAGTACGGCTTCCGGGCCTCGGTGACGAAAGCGGGCCGCGACCTGGGGCGCGGCGCGATCGATCTCTCCAACCTCGAGCAGTACGTCAAGCTCAAGTCGGGCAACGAGATCGAGACCAGCGACGCGCACATCGTCAATGCCGTCGACTTCCTCCTCCAGCACGCCTACGACTCGCGCGCCAGCGACATCCACATCGAGCCGAAGCGCGAGGCGGCCATGATCCGCTTCCGCATCGACGGCGTGCTGCACGAGATTCAGCGCGTGCCGAAGCTGGTCAACCTGGCCATCACCTCGCGCATCAAGACCATGTGCCGGATGGACATCGCCGAGCGGCGCCGCCCGCAGGACGGGCGGATCAAGACCGAGCGCGAGGGGAAAGAGGTCGAGCTGCGCGTCTCCACGCTGCCGACCGCCTTCGGCGAAAAGCTGGTCATGCGCATCTTCGACCCCGACGTCCTCCTGCGCGATCTGTCGGGGCTCGGGTTCTATGACGACGAGCTGCATATGTTCGGCGAATGGATCAAGCGCCCGCACGGCATCATCCTCGTCACCGGGCCGACCGGATCGGGCAAGACCGTCACGCTCTATTCAGCGCTCAAGTCGCTGGCGTCGCCGGAGATCAACATCACCACCATCGAAGATCCGATCGAGATGGTGTGGGACGATTTCAACCAGACCTCGGTGCAGACGAAGATCGGCATCACCTTCCCCTCGGCGCTGCGCACGATCCTCCGCCAGGACCCGGATATCATCATGGTCGGCGAGATCCGCGATGAGGAGACCGCGCAGAACGCGGTGCAGGCCGCGCTGACCGGACATCTGGTCTTCTCGACGCTGCACACGAACGATTCGGCGACGTCGGTGACGCGCCTGATCGATCTCGGCATCCAGCCGTTCCTGATCTCGTCGACGCTGGTCGGGACGATGGCGCAACGGCTGATGCGGCGCATCTGCGAGGACTGCAAACGCAACCGGCCGCTGAGCGTCGAGGAGGCGGGCATGCTCAACCTGCAGGCGCCGCCGGGAAAACGGATCATCGTCAAGGAAGGGGCCGGCTGCATCCGCTGCCGCAACACCGGCTACTTCGGCCGCACCGGCATCTTCGAGATCCTCCCGATCGACAACGCCATCCGTGACCTCATCGACCGCTCCGAGGACTTCCTCAAGATCAAGGAGATGGCCGTCAAGCGCGGCATGCGCACGCTACGCCAGTCGGCGCTGCGCAAGCTGGCCGAGGGAGTGACGAGCTTCGAGGAAGTGGTGCGGGTTACGGGGATCTGACCACCGGCAACGGCGAAGCCGTGGAGCGCTGGCGTCTCGCCGGCTGGCTCGGCGGCGTCTCGCCGCTGAGGCGGTTATCAGCAACTGCATGGTGTCTTGTGCGAGCGGGGGCGAGACGCCCCCGAGCCAGCCGGCGAGACGCCAGCGCTCCGTCGCGCTGACGCGGCATCGGGGAGTGAACGATCGCGCCATGGCTCTCGGCGTGAACATCGTCGCGCCGCGCGTCGATCGAGTCGCTTCGCACCGACCGTCGAGGTCAGTCCGCGCGTCCCCGAGGGACGGCGGTTGGCCGGTGTCGATCTCTATTGGAACGAAACGAAGCTGGCCACGCTCACCGAAGCTCCGTATCGCTACGATTTGACGCTGCCGAAGCCCTCCGACGAGCGGGTATTACCTGAGGTGAGGGCGTCCGCGAAACGTCGCTGTTCTCGAGTAGCGAATTTCGTTGTTGACGCAGCGAATTTCGCTGATCAGGTAGCAAATTTTGCTGATCAGGTAGCGAACTTCGCTGATCAAGTAGCGAATTTCGCTGATCAGGTAGCAAATTTTGCTGATCAAGTAGCGAATTTCGGTGATCGGCAGCGAATTTCGCTGATCGAGTAGCGAACGTCGCGGTTGGAAGCGTCAAATTCGCAGCTACGGCCGCACCTTCTTCACGGCCTCGATCAACTCCGCCGGCGCATCGTGAGCCAGCTCCTCCTCTTTCTCCGCCGTGCCGCGAACGAGCTCGATCGTCTCGCGATAGTTGGCGAGATAGGCGCGGCAAGAGGGGCAGACCAGCAGGTGCAGGTCGAAACTGTGGCGAGTCTCCGCGTCCAGCTCGTCGTCGACATACGAGTCGAGGAAGGCGATCAGCTCGATGCAGGTCACGTGGCTCACATCACACCTCGCATGTGCGGGTCGAGCAGCGTGCGAAGCGCCTGGCGGGCGCGGTGCAGTTTGACCTTGAGATTGTCGCGGGTGATCTGCAGCTTTTCGGCGACGACGTCCGCCGGAAGCTGTTCGATGTCGCGGAGCACCAGCACGATGCGGTAGGGCTCGGGAAGTTGATCGATGCATTGCCGCACCAGCGCGCACGATTGTTCGCGCTGCAGGATCTCCTCGGCGGTCTCGGTCCAGCTCACCGACGATTGTTGCTGATGGCCGTCGGGTTGGAAGGCGGGGAGGAGAGCATCGACGTCTTTCTCGCGCCGCGCGCGGACGCGCACCTTCATCAGTGCGCAATTGACGGCAATGCGATGCAGCCACGTCGAGACGCTGCTCTCCGCGTTGAACTCGCCGATGCCGCGGAACGCGGCCACGAACGTCTCCTGGACGGCGTCGCGGGCCTCTTCCTCGTCGCGCAGGATGCGGCGTGTCACTGCAAGCAACGGGGCGGCGTGGTGTTCCACCAACTCCTCGAACGCAACGTCGTCGCCGGTGCGCAATCGCTCGATGAGGGAACCGTCATCGGCCAGCATCGCGCACAGCGTAGCGCGTTCCGTCGAGAAGAGCGTTGAACATGTGCCCCGAGGCCACCAGGCGGTCGGCAGCCTCCTCGGAGAGCGGCTCCGAGAAGAGGAAGCCCTGCGCGTACTCGCATCCGAGCCCCTTCAGCCGATGCAGTTGACTCAGAGTCTCCACCCCCTCGGCCACGACCTCGATGCCGAGGTTGTGGGCCAGAGAGATGATGGTCTTCACCAACTCACAATGTTCGTCGCTCGAATCGAGCGTGGCCACGAAGGAGCGGTCGATCTTCAGCGCGTCGATCGGAAGGTTGACGAGATACGCCAGCGACGAATAGCCGGTTCCGAAGTCGTCGATGCAAAGCTCGATGCCGAGCTGCTGCACGCGCTCGAAGAAGTCCGCGGCGCTCCGCTCGACCATGGCGCTCTCGGTGATCTCGAGCCGGAGCGAGGCTCCTTCCACTTGCGCCGCGGACATGATGCGGTCGAGCTCGTCGATCAGCGTCGGGTCGAAGGTCTGCCGCAGCGAAACGTTGATGCTCGCCGTCAGCGGCGCGCCGGCGATGGTGTGCCAGTGGCGCAGTTGCGCGCAGACGCGCTTGAGCACCCACACGCCGATCGGCACGATGAGGCCGTTCTCCTCGGCGATGGAGATGAAGTCGTTCGGCGCGATCGTGCCGCGCAGCGGGTGATCCCAGCGCAGAAGGGCTTCGAAGCCTTTCACCTCACCCGAGAGAAGCGAGACGATCGGCTGATAGACCAGGCGAAACTCCTCGCGCTCCACCGCGCGGCGCAGATCCATCTCCATCAGCATCCGCTCCACCGCCTGCACGTGCATGCGGCGATCGAAGATCTCGTAGCGCCCCTTGCCGCGCTCTTTGGCGCGGTACATGGCGGTGTCGGCATCGCGCAGCACCGCGTCGGCGGTGCGGTAGCCGGTGGCGCTGACGGCGATGCCGATGCTCGCGGAGGTGAAGACCTCTTCACCCGAGACCGTGAACGGCCGCGCCAGCTCGGCGGTGATCCGCTCGGCGATGCCGGTGGCCTCGCTGGCGTCGGAGATGTTCTCGATGAGGATCGTGAACTCGTCGCCGCCGATGCGGGCCACGAGATCGGAGGGGCGGACGCAGCCCAGCAGCCGGTCGGCGGCCAGGCGGAGCAGTTCATCGCCGGCGATGTGGCCGAGCGAGTCGTTGACGAGCTTGAAGCGGTCGAGATCGAGAAAGAGGACGGCGAAGTCGTACACGTGCTCGCGGGCATTCATGGCGATGGCGTGATCGAGCCTGTTCATGAAGAGCGAGCGGTTGGGCAGCCCGGTCACGGCATCGTGCATGGCATCGTGCGTCATCTGGCGCTCGCTGTGCTGGCGCTCGGCGATCTCGCGCTGCAGCTCTGCGTTGATGCGCATCAGCTCCTCGCCGCGCTCCGCGTACGCGGCGAGATCGGCATGCGCGCGCTCCAGCGCGCGTGTTGCGTGCCGCCGCTGGAGCTCGGCCGAGGTGCGGCCGGCCACGACCAGAAGCGTGGAGCGGATCAGCGCCGCATCCGCCATCGGTCGGCGGCTCATCACGCCGATCCAGCCGAACGCCGCTCCCTCGGCGTCGATCAGGGCGATGGCCGCGTAACTCTCGATCGACTGTTCGGCCAGTCCGAGGTCGAGCGGGTAGCGCGCGGCGGCTCCGTCGGGGATCCAGCAGAAGTGCTGCTGCACCACTTCGCCGCACGGCGTTCCCTCGAGCACATAGTCAATGTTGGCGACGTGCGCGTTGTCGACGAAGCGGGCCACGGTCCGCGCGCGCAACGGCTCTTCACCGGCCAGCTCCGCGGCAAACGCGAACTCCGCGTCGAGCGTCCGGGCCAGCTCGCTGACGAGCGTGCGGAAGTACTCGGGGCCCGGGCTGCAGAGGGAAAGCCCCTCGAGTAATTCGCGGATCGGTTCGTGTAATCCGACCGGTTGTTCGGTCTTGGTCATCCTCGAGGCCTGATCGTTCATGGGCATTTGGTTCTCCGACAACGCTCCTTAGATGCCGTTTTATGTAACCGGTTACACCGTTCACGGAAAGTAGTGGGTAGAGTTCACACGCTGTTCACGAAAAAGGGGCATCGGGAGTGGGTCAATGTGGGCGCGGAGGCCGCGTCAGAAGTTGAACACGATCTTCCTCTGGTACATTCGTCCGCACAAACGTACGGACGGAGGGACACGGATGGACGATCCGCTGGTTCGTGATGTGATGGTGATCGTTGCCGCCCTGCTGGCAGCGGCCGGAGCGTATCTGGCGCACCGCTTCGCGCCGGCCAGCCTGCGCGAGAACAACGAGTTCACCGGCTTCACCTTCTCCTTCGTCGGGCTTGTCTACGGCGTCTATCTCGCGTTCACCGTCGTCATCGTGTGGGAGCACTTCGAGACAGCCGACGATCTGGCGGTGAGCGAGGCCACGCGCCTGTCGGAGCTCTGGCGCGATGCCGGTGCGCTGCCCGGCGGCGGTGCCATCCAGCAGCAGATCTACGACTACACACGCTCGGTCATCGACGACGACTGGCCGTCTCTGGCGCGCGACCATCGCGGGAGCGAGCGCACCGAGCGAAAATACGAAGATCTCTGGCGTTCCTACTATGCGGTCACGCTCGCGCCGAACGATGGCAGGCAGGCGGCCTTCTTCCAGGAGTCCGTCGTACAAATGAATGCGCTCGGCCGCGAGCGGCGGATGCGCGTTCTCTCCGGATCCGCCAATATCCCGATGATGATGTGGGGGCTGCTCATCACGGGCGGCATCGGCATGATCGTCTTCATCTATCTCATCGGGACCAAGGACCTCTGGCTGCGGTTGGTGGTGACCGGGTTCAGCGCCGGAGTGCTGGCCTGGTCGGTCCTGATCGTCTTTGCGCTCGTCGATCCCTATTCTGGTGATGTCTCGGTGAAACCGGACGCGTTCCGGAGCGTGCTCGAGTCCATTGCCGCGCGGCGCTCCGAGGCGCCGTCGCCGCTTCACTGATTCTCATGGACTGAGACGATGCTCTCCCGCGTACACGTTGCACCGGCCGTCGCGCACGAAGCCGAGGAGGGTCAGCCGAAACTCCTGCGCCAGCTCGATGGCCAGGGACGAGGGAGCGCCGACGGCGACGAGGATGGGGATGCGGGCCACCACGCACTTCTGCACGATCTCGAACGACGTGCGGCCGCTCACGACCAGAACATCGGCACCGTCACCTTCGAGGAAGAGCGATCCGATCACTTTGTCGACCGCGTTGTGGCGGCCGACATCCTCGCGCGCACGCAGCAGAACGCCGTCGCGTGAGAAGGCGGCCGCGCCATGGATTGCGCCGGTCGCTTCGAACGCGCTCTGCTCCGCGCGCAACCGATCGGGAAGCGCGATCAGGGTAGAGGACGGAATGTGTACGTCGTCATCGAGCGGCTCTGCATTCACGCGCAACGCATCGATCGACGTCTTCCCGCAGACGCCGCACGACGACGTTGAATAGAAGTGCCGCTGCAAGCGCTGCAGATCGATGCGAGCGCCGTCCCGAAGCGCCACGCGAACGACGTTCGGCGAGCCCCAATGTCGGATCGACTCGACCTCATCGCGCGTCCGGAGGATCGACTCGGTGAAGAGGAAGCCGGCCGCGAGATCGAAGTCCGCCCCCGGCGTCCGCAGGGTCACCGACACCCGTTTGTCGCCTACACGGATCTCCAACGGCTCCTCGACGACGACCGCGTCTTCGTTGCCGCCGCTGGGTATCCGGTTCACCGGCACGGTACGTACGGCTTCGTTCACGCGGCAATTGTAGGGCCGGAGGTTTTCCGGAGCGCTGGCGTCTCGCCGGCTGGCCCGGCGCGCGTCCCGCCGCCGGGTTACCGAGAATGTCTAGAGTCTCGCCGGGTCGGGCGGCGGTGTCCCCCCCCCAACCCGCAAGACTCCAACATTCGCGGGTAACCCCGGCGGCGGGACGCGCGCCGGGCCAGCCGGCGAGACGCCAGCGCTCCGACCGTAGACCCCGCAACCGCGTACACTCCACCCGTCCATGTCCGACCAAGCCGAGAAGGTCCCCGCGTACTCCTGGTACGCCCTCTCCATCCTCACCGCGGTCTACGTCCTCAACTTCCTCGACCGCACGCTGATCTACATCCTCTTCACGCCGATCAAGGCGGAGCTGCACTTCACCGATCTGCAGCTCGCGCTGCTCGGCACCACCTCCTTCGTCATCTTCTACACGCTCCTCGGCGTACCGTTCGGGCGGCTGGCCGACCGCACCAAACGGAAGATGATCATCGGCATCGGGCTCGCTGTCTGGAGCCTCTTCTCCGGCCTCACCGGGTTCGCCAGCAGCTTCTGGACGATCTTTTTCTGCCGCCTGATGGTCGGAGTGGGCGAGGCCACGCTCGGTCCCGCGGCGCTATCACTGCTCAGCGATTACTTCCCGCCGCGGATGCGCGCCACGGTGCAGTCGATCTACTCCTCCGGCATCGCCATCGGCGGCGGCCTGGCGTTTTTTCTCGGTGGATGGATCGGGCAGGCGCACGGCTGGCGCTGGGCGTTTTACCTGCTCGGATTCCCCGGGCTGATCCTTGCCGTGCTGGTTTTCCTCCTGCGCGAGGAGCCGCGCGGGCGGACGGAATCGGCGGCCGTGCTGGCCAGCGGCGGCAGCGACTGGAAGCTCCTCTTCCGCTCCAAACCTCTGCTTTACCTCTACGCCGGTTACGCGCTCTTCGCGCTCTCCTCGAACAACCTCGGCATCTGGGGGGCGGCGTTCTTCGTGCGCGTGCACCACGTCAGCCTGCTCACGGTCGGCGTTGCCGCCGGCATCCTTTCGATCGCCGTCGGCATCCCGGCGATGATCTTCAGCGGCTTCCACGCCGACCGCTTCAGCCGCCGGTTCGCCGGCGGACGGATGGCCTTCACCGCCTACGCCGCGGCCCTCTCGGTCCCGCTCTGGATCATCGTGCTCTTCGCCAGAAGCCTCACGTTCGTGGTCATCGTCAACATCGTTCTCTATGGTCTGGCGCTGATGTGGGTCGGTCCGGCGACGGCGGACGTCCACGATCTGGCCGGCCCGAGGTTGCGCGGCCTGGCCATCGGCATCTTCTTCTCCATCGTCAACATCGTCGCCTACGGTCTCGGCGGACCGTTCATCGGACGCATCAGCGACATCCTCGGCGTGGCGAAGAATCCGGATCAGATGCGGCTGTCGCTCCTCGTCTGCCCGATCGCCTGCGCGCTCGGGGCGGTGCTGCTGTGGATGGGGAGCAGGGCGAGGAGAAGGTTGTCATCCTGAAGCCGGCGTGGCCTGCATTTCTCACGCGCTCACTTGATTTGTTCCCTCGAAAGCCTTGCCACTTCCTTCGTCGAGAGCCCTTCTCCCCCCGCGGTTTTTTTGCGGGGGGAGAAGGTGCCGAAGGCGGATGAGGGGGGCGTTTACGCGATAGGCGCGATCTACCGACGCTTGGTCCAGCACGGATTGAAGGAGTCGCATCAATGTTTGCATTCGGCTTGTGACCGCCTGACGTACTCGTGAAACGCCCCCTCATCCGCCTTCGGCACCTTCTCCCCCAGCTGAAAAGCGCTGGGGGAGAAGGACTCTCGATTGGAGGTACTGCCGACAACGAACCGCTCGCACAACTCCACATCCCTACGCAACCCCCGCCGCCTCTCCCCGTATAGCTCTCCAGGTTCGTTCAACGAGGAGCTTCCTGTCATGCGCCGTCGCACCAAAATCATCATCGGAGTCATCGTCCTGGTCATTGCCGGTGGGCTGACCGCCGGTTTCGTGTCACAGCGCGGCAAGGACGTTACGCCCGTTACGTTCGGCAAAGTGCAGCGGCAGGATCTGACCAGCAAAGTCTCGGCGAACGGGCGCATCGACGCCAAACGCAAAGTCGATCTTTCGGCGAACGTGATGGGACAGGTGGTCAACCTCGCCGTGCGCGAGGGCGACGTGGTGAAGAAGGACGACTTCCTCCTGCAGATCGATCAGAAGCAGCTCGCCGCCACGGCCCGCAGCGCCGATGCCGCGCTGCAGGCGGTCTTCTCCGACCGCGATGCCTCCAAGGCGATGGCCATCGCCGCCGATCAGGACTACCAGCGTGCCCTGAAGAACTTCGACCAGAAGATCATTCCGCGCGCCGACCTCGACCGCGCCCAGAGCGCCCGCGATTCCGCGCGCGCCAACGTCATGGCGCTCGAGCAGCGCATCAGCCAGGCCCGCGAGAACCTCAACGCCGCGCGCGACACCCTGTCGAAGACGACCATGCGCGCGCCGATCGGCGGCGTCGTCACCGCCCTCCCGGTCGAGGAAGGGGAAGTGGCCGTCATCGGCACGATGAACAACGCAGGTACGGTGCTGATGACCATCGCCGACATGAGCGTCGTCGAAGCGGTGATGGAGGTCGACGAGACCGACGTCCCATCCGTGAAGGTCGGCCAGCGCGCCACGGTCACCATCGACGCCTATCCGAACAAGACATTCCCCGGTCTGGTCACCGAGGTGGCCTCGAGTCCCATCAAAGTCAACGGCGTCGCCCCCGGCACGACGCAGGCCGTGAACTTCGAAGTCAAGATCCAGGTCGAGAATCCGCCGCCGGGCGTCCGCCCCGGCTTCTCCGCCTCCGCGGACATCATCACCGGCACGCGCCCGAAAGCGCTGGCCATCCCCATTCAGGCCCTGGTGGTGCGCGAGAAGCCGGGAACCACGGTTGGAAAGCCGCAGGACGAGGAGGGCGTCTTCGTCGTGCAGAACGGCGCGGTGAAATTCGAGACCGTGAAGACCGGCCTCTCCGGCGACAGCGCCATCGAGCTCGTGAGCGGCGGCAAGGAAGGCCAGCAGATCGTGACCGGCCCCTTCCGCGCGTTGCGCGAGATCAAAGACGGGACGAAGGTGAAGGAGATGCCGAAGGAGAAGGATGGGGCTCCGGGCGGGGGGAAGGGCTAAAAGCGAAATGTCGAATGTTCAATGTTCAATGTTGAATGTTGAATGCAACGGCAGGGTCGATCGTAGGCGCGCCTTTCCATTGAACATTCAACACATTGAACATTCAACATTAAGCCTTTCAACCACGACCGCCGACCGCATAACAACCGACAACCGACAACCGACAACCATTCCCATGGACACCCTCCGCATCGCTGCCGGCGCTCTCTCCGCGCACAAGCTCCGCAGCTTCCTCACGCTGCTCGGCGTGATCATCGGCGTGATGACGGTCATCGCCGTCGTCTCCATCATCTCCGGCCTCAACTCCTACATCGCGGAGAAGGTGTTCACTCTCAGTCCGGACGTCTACATCGTCACGCAGTTCGGGATCATCACCAGCCGCGAGCAATTTCTGGAAGCGGTGAAGCGGAAGAAGATCGACTGGCACGACTACGAGGCCATCCGCCAGAGCTGTACGCGATGCGCGGCCGTCGGCGCGCAGGAGACCGGCCAGTACACCGTCAAGTACGGCTCGCAGAAACTCAACGGCGTCCGCGTGCAGGGCGGCACGGCCAACATCGGTGAGATCAGCAACGTCGACGTCGAAGAGGGACGTTTCTTCACATCTATCGAAGATCAGCACGCGGCGATGGTGGCCGTCATCGGCTCCGACGTGAAGGACCAGCTCTTCGGCAAGCTCGATCCGCTCGGCCGCACCATTCGCATCGCCGGCCATCCCGCGCGCGTGATCGGGTTGCTGCGCAAGCAGGGCTCTGTCCTCGGACGGAGCCAGGACAATCAGCTCTACATGCCGCTCTCCTCGTACGGCAAGGCCTTCGGCACCAAGCGCGGCCTCGATCTCTTCATCAAGGCCTCGGGCGGCGTTCCGGGACTGGAGAGATCGCTCGATCAGGTGCGGGTGCTGATCCGCAGCCGGCGGAAGACGGGGTTCCGCGCCGACGATCCGTTCGGAGTGGTCTCCGCGGAGGCGTTGCAGACGCTGTGGAAGAGCATCTCCGCGGCCGGATTCGCGGTGATGATCTTCATCTCCGGCATCTCGCTCGTCGTCGGCGGCATCGTCATCACGAACATCATGCTGGTGTCGGTCGTGGAGCGGACGCGCGAGATCGGCATCCGCCGCGCCCTCGGCGCCCGCAAGCGCAACATCCAGTTTCAGTTTCTCACCGAGGCCATCCTGCTTTCCCTCGGCGGAGGCATCGCGGGTGTGCTCCTGGGCGTCCTGATCAGCTTCGGCATCGCCGCCGCCTTCCCGTTGCCGACGCGCGTGACGCCGACACTAGTCATCGCCGGGCTGGCCGTCGCCGTCATCACCGGCGTGACCGCCGGCTTTTTCCCCGCGATGCGAGCAGCCAACCTGCCGCCGGTCGATGCGTTGAGGGCGGAGTGATGGTTGCGGTCTCGTGGTCTCGCGGTTGCGGGGTCTCGCGGTGGGTAAACCGTCAGGACACTTCCTTTGCCGCGAGACCGCGTAACCGCGCAACCGCGAGACCGCACACAAGGAGCCACCATGCGCGCTCGTGACCACATCCTCGCCGCCCGTGAGAACGTCCGCTTCGCGGCACGGGCGCTGACGGCATACAAGCTCCGCTCCGCGCTCACCGTCCTCGGAATCGTCATCGGGGTGACCACGGTCATCGCCATGGTCTCCATCATCGTCGGCTTCAACAACAGCGTCACCCGCGATTTCCAGTCCTTTGGTGCGACGCTCGTGCAGTTCCAGAAAACGGACCCGCAGTTCGGTCCCGGGAACGGTGACGAATCGGAGCGCCAGCGCAAGAACCTGACCTACGAGGACGCGGAAGCGCTCAAGCGCCTTTGTCCCTCGATGCTGGCCGTCTCACCGGAGCGTTATTGGTTTACCGGTCCCCGCGGCGTCAGTGTGCCCGACGTCATCTACAAGGGTCATGAAGCGACGCCCGACACCATCGGTGGGGTGAACCAGGACTACACAGTGGCCAACAATCATTTCGTCGGCGAGGGTCGTTTCATCAGCGACGGCGACGTTCGCTCCCACGCGGAGGTCATCGTCATCGGCTCATCGATCGGCGATACGCTTTTCGCCCGCAGTGATCCCATCGGCAAGGAAGTGTCGATCTCCGGCCACAAATTCACGGTCATCGGGGTCATGGAGAAGCAGGGAGCGACGTTCTTCGAATCGACCGACCAGCACGCCTACATCCCGATCACGAGCTTCGACGCGCATTTCCCCTGGATCAAGCGGGACATCGGCGTGAACATCGCCACCGTCCCCCGCAAGCCGGAGTGGGTCGATCGCATCACCGAGGAGGGGACAGCCGTGCTGCGGGCGCGGCGCAAGGTGCCCTTCAACAAGCCGAACGACTTCGGCCTCCTCACGCCCGACAAGCTGATCGGAAACTTCCGCGCCATCACCGGCGGCATCACGTTGGCGATGATCTTCATCTCATCGATTGCTCTACTGGTCGGAGGCGTCGGCGTGATGAACATCATGCTCGTCTCGGTGACCGAACGAACGCGCGAGATCGGCGTCCGCAAAGCCATCGGCGCCGTCCGCCGCGACATCGTCATGCAGTTCCTCACCGAGGCCATGACGCTATCGGGCATGGGCGGCGCCATCGGAGTGGCCCTCGGCATGCTCATCGCGCTGATCGTGCGCAAGGTCAGCCCGCTGAGCACGGATACGCCTCTCTGGTCGATCGTGGTCGGCCTGGTCGTCTCGATCTCGATCGGGCTGTTCTTCGGGATCTACCCGGCGTACAAGGCGGCCAGGTTGGATCCGATCGAGGCGTTGCGGTACGAGTAGCCTACGTAGGATACGCAAGGCTCAGGAGATGTGATGGCGATCATCCCGACCGTTCGTTGCAGAAGCATGCGGAAGTCGCTCGCGTTCTATACCGGTGTGCTCGATTTCGAGCGTGTGGATGGCGCGTGAGCTCTATGTCGACGATCCGGATGGCAACACGCTGAGGTTCACGCAGGCTTAGTATTCACGCGGAGACGCGGAGACGCGGAGGGGAGATGAGGAGGACTTCTTTCTCCGCGCACTCCGCGCCTCCGCGTGAGTCCTTCAGGCCAGGGAGGAGCGTCCGATCGTATAGCCCCCCGAACGAAACCCCGCCCACCCGTGTTGTTAGGTACATGAAGAACTCATGGACCGGCGGGGAAGTCACCGTCCAGCCTGATGGGGGGGAGCTTGCGGTGGCGGTTCATCGCTGCGAGCCGGGGGCGTTCGAGCGGCTCATCGACCGGTTCGAACGGCCGCTTTTCACCTACGCGCACGGCATCCTGCAGAACGCCTTCGACGCTCAGGAAGTGGTGCAGGACGCCATGATGCGCGCGCACAAGGCGCTCACGAGGCAATACGACGAGGCGCGGTGTGCGGCGTTGCTGCTCCGGCCATGGCTGTTCAAGACCGTGCGCAACCTCTGTCTCAACAAGCGCCGTTCGAAACGCAGCTCACTCGAGCAACCGCTGGAAACATTCGACGACGGCCGTCTCGGACCGTTCGTGGCGCTGGATGGGTCGGAGCTGGAGCGGAAGGAAGAGGTCGAGCTGCTGCGGCGGGCCATGGCTCTGCTGCCGGTCGACGCCCGCGAGCTCATCGTGCTGCGGTTCATGGAAGAGATGTCCTACGCGGAGATCGCCAAAACGGTCGGATCGACCGAGGCCGCGCTCCGCGGGAAAGTGTTCCGGTCGCTCAAGCTGCTCAGAGACGCGCTGGAACAGAAGGGGGTGGCGTATGCAATGTAGAAACGTATTGACCCGGATCGATGCACTCCGCACCCGCGAGCTCGCCCCGATCGAGCAGACGGCGGTGGAACAGCACCTGCGCACCTGCCGCAGCTGCGACGCTTCGCAGGCCGACGTCGATCATCTGGCCGATGCCGTCAAGTCGCTCGCTCTCGCTCCGCCGAGCTCCTGCCGCGACGCCTGCTGCGAAGCGGCCGCCGATTCCTTCGACCGCGTCGAAGACGTATGGGTTGCCTTCTCCAACGGCCGCATCCGGATGATCGCCAAAGCCGACTCGATCGACGACATCCGCCAGACCTACGCGAAAAAGTACGGACGTGTTCTCGAGCCGGCCACGATCCCGGCGGCTTTGCGCCGTCAGGTCCTGGCCGCGGTGCACGGTGAGGGGGTGGAGTCGCCGAAGGTCGATCTCGATGCCGCGAACGATCTGGAGCACGACGTCCTCCAGACCCTGACCCGCATTCCTCGGGGCGAGGTCCGCACCTACGCCTGGGTTGCCCGCCAGGCCGGCCGCCCCCGCGCCGTGCGCGCCGTCGCCAACGTCATCGCCCGCAACTCCGTGCCGTACGTGGTGCCGTGTCACCGCGTCGTGCCGTCGTCCGGCGGAATCGGCAACTACATCTTCGGCAGCGCCACCAAGCGCGCGTTGTTGTCGCGAGAAGGCGTCGACGTCGACCAGCTCGATGCTCTGGCCAAACAGAACGTCCGCTACATCGGCTCCCGCACCACGCACATCTTCTGCTTCCCCACCTGCCGCGACGCCAAGCGTATCCAGGAGAAGAACCGCGTGCCGTTCCGCGATGCCGATGTTGCCATGGAAAGTGGATATCGCCCGTGCCGTCATTGCCAGCCGGTGGCGGCATAGCGGGGTTGCGGGGTCGCGCGGTTGCGGGGTCTCGCGGTGTTCGATGAGATAAGACAGTGAGGAAATGATGACTGCTTTGATGCTCGATGAATCTTTTGCCGCGAGACCGCGCAACCACGCGACCGCGCAACCCCGCCAGCACGCCATCTCCATCCCCGCCCGCACCTTCACCGGCGATTTCTGGTTCACCCACCGCACGCCCGACCGCCTCTGGTTCGCCCTCGGCGACGTGGCCGGCAAAGGGCTGCCGGCGGCAGTGGTGATGGCGATGATCCAGGAGGAGCTCGAGCACCGCATCGTGTCGTGCGCACGCGCGGGCTGCGATCCGGCTACGACGATGATGCGTCTCGATGCGTTTCTAAGACCGCTTCTCCCCTCGAACCGCTTCGCCACCGCCGTCATCGGCTGGCTCTGCAACGACGGTTCGCTCACGGTGGTCAACGCCGGCCACTGCCCGCCGATGATCGTCCGCGCGGACGGCAGCATCGAGGAGATCGACTCCACCGGCCCCGTGGTCGGCATCGTCCCCAACTCCCGCTGGTCGTCGGCGACGATCACCCTCGACCCCGGCGACCTCCTCGTCCTCTACAGCGACGGCGTCATCGAATCCCCCTCCGCCGCCGGCGACGATTTCGGAACCGACGGCATCGTCCGCGCCCTGCCGGCCGACGCCTGCCCCGTCACCGTTGCCACCGCCATCGTCGATGCCGCCACCCGCCACGCCGCCAGCGGCGTGCGGTACGACGACCTCACGGTGCTGGTGATCGGAGCGTGAAGCAGAACCCCCTGGGACCGCGGGCGTCTCGCCCGCGCTTGTACGCAGCAGGATGCCGAGCATCAAACGCGGTCGAGACGCCCGCGGTCCCAGCGGGTCGCTTCTTCAACAGCCCCTGCGTCGCGTCCCGGCATTGGCATGTCGCAGGTCCCCGGAACTTCAGGAAACTGTCCGCTTCACGAACCTGTCGACACCTTCTTCCAGCACGAATGCGCGTGGCCGGCAAAGCCGGCTTGAGATCCGTAGCCCCCGGCTTTGAGCCGGGGGAAAACGATCATCCCCAGGTTTGGCAGCCCGCTTTTGAGCGGGCGACAGAAGAGCGATGATCGACGGCAGCCCTGCCGCGCACTGAAGCGGGCTGGGAACAATGGATGGCCCAATTCCCCCAACTGAAGCCGGGGGCTACGCTCTTAAGTCAGCTCCGCTGGCAGGCCGTTTAGCCGGACGGAACACTCTTGCGACCAGGCGGAATTGGTCAACGTTGTCGAAGTCTCCGGGAGTCGGTGAATACACTCCTGGAGTCCATGAATACACTCCTGGAGTCCATGAATACACTCGCAGAGTCTATGAATACACTCCCAGAGTCTATGAATACACTCCTGGAGTCTGTGAATACACTCCCAGAGTCTATGAATATACTCCCGGAGTCTGTGAATACACTCCCGGAGTCTATGAATACACTCCCAGAGTCTATGAATACACTCCCGGAGTCTATGAATACACTCCCGGAAGTCGCCGCAAATTCCGGAATTGGTGACTTACTCGTCGGGAAGGCGCCGCATCTTCCGGAATTGGTGTCTCACTAGCCTGGACGAGTGCCTTCCGCCTCGAGACACCGACGTCTCCCTCAGTACGGAAGCGAATTGGTCAATCCGCGGGTTGTCGAATTGCCGAAGGTAAGCGGTGGACGGAGCGCTGCCGTCTTGCCGGCTGGCCCGGCGGCAGCCTGCGCTAACCGAAGCCGAAGGGTCTCGCCGCCGCGTTCTCGCGCAAACTACCCCCACGCCAGCGCCGCCTCGAACCCCGGCACCGCCGCCGCCAGCTCCTCGGCATGCGCGCACGCCACCCCCTCCAGCTCGAGCGACAACACCGCATCGACGGTCGTCTCGTCCCTCTTCGCGAACCACCGCAGCATCTCCCGCTGATATCGCGGAATCCTCGCCCGCAACTCCACCAGCCGTATCGCCTCCGGCAGCACCGCCGCCGCGTCGTCGCCCATCGCCTCCTCGATGGTGGCCTGATCCCACTTCTGCATCGCCACCGCGATCAGCTCCTCGCGCGCGATCCGCTGCCCGACCCGGTTCGAAACCGCTACAATCGCCCCATCCTCGATCTCTTTCTTCAGTTCCTTCAACGTCATCCCGAGCAGCAGCGACGCCGTCATGAGGGCACAGGAGTGGCGAGGAGAGAGGAAGATGTTGCGGATGTTGTTGCGGGTGATTTCGTCCATGTCTCGCTCCTCACTGTTTGTCAGAAAGGATAAATTCGCGACGGTCGTTTGTCAAGGCCTGCGTCATTCAAATGCGTCCTCATCGTGGCAATGAAGGACAACTCGTTGGCGAGCGTATCCGCGAGGTCCGCGTCGCCCGAGGACTAACGCAAGGCGATCTCGCCGAGCTTTGCGGGACGAGCATTGCCGCAATCAGTCACATCGAGCGTGGCACGAAGGTACCGACGATTACGACGCTTGTGAGGGTCGCGGATGCGTTGGAGTGCAAGGTGACGAAGTTAGTCGAAGTCCTTGATCGAAATACTCGGACCGTTGCGCGTCGCAGGAAGTAGGAGGCTTGTAGTGGCTTAGTTTCAGCGGAGAGGTCATGGGAATTCTCAGAGTCCGTGAAGAAATCGAACATGGAGCAAATTGTCATCCTGAAGCTGCCGAAGCGCCGAGCGAGCGTAGCGACGAGATGCGCGCAGGACGCTGAAGGATCTCCAGTGGCAGCGCCTGTGGCAGGTGCAGCGGATCTTGAGATCCTTCGCCGTCCTCCGCGCATTTCGCTCGCTACGCGCGCTCAGCGCTCCGGCAGGCTCAGGATGACAGGGTAAGGAACGCGCGTTCAGGGACTTGGGAAGCTTCAATGGGGTCGGAAGCTTCAATGGGGTCAGGTCCAAAGTTGAAAGTGTCTCCAAACTGCCACACCTTCGACTTTGGACCTGACCCCAAGTAAGCTGACCCACGAACCGACGTCGGCCCGAAGCCTAGGCACGTATCGGTTTCGTGCTACGACGGGGTCGGATGTGCGCGAATCGCACGTTTCTTATCTAAGTCATGGAGGAGCAGTGATAATAAAGATTGGCGATTACGCAACGCATGGCATCACGATTGATCCCCACGACAAGCGACCCGACAAGGAACTCGTCGCGTGCGACCTTCACCCCGGGCAGAGCTTTAGAAACCCGGGCGACGCAAACCCCAGACCAATGCCTGAGCATCTAGTCTTGCCTCCGAACGACTGTATAAGAATCGAGACGGAAGAGTTCCTTCGCATACCCCGAGGGGCGTTCGGACAAGTTTGCTCACGAGCGTCCCTGACGGCAGATGGCCTTCTCGTAGCTAACCTCAAGATAGATCCGCTCTTCTTCGGACGCCTTGTCGTAACGGTATACAACGCTAGTCCGCGCCAGCTGACGATTGAGAAGGAGCAAGCCTTCTGCTCGATTTTCTTCCAGACAGTTGAAGGAGATGGCGTGCCTCCGACATCAGCGCCCCGGCAACCTCCGGACCCTAAGATCCTCACGGGCAGTAGGTTTGTGGAGGTCGTCAGGCGTGTATGGCCCTTTGCGTTGACATTCGTGGCCAGCGTCGTAGCCTCGCTCTTCGCTGCATACCTATTCAGCTGGGTCGCCGCTCCAAAAGATCACCCCATTCCGAACTCCACTGCCGCGCACCAGAGCCGTTGACGAGGAACCTACAATGTACGATATGAAGTCTGATCCACGTTTTCGCGCCATCTATCGAGGCCTTGACCAGCTCTTCAACGATGAGCTTCACAGACTTCTGAACCACATCAGAGCCGACGGCAGACTGGTCTGCGATGAGGTCAATTATGATGCGGATAGTCGATCGTGGTGCCCTCTCGCGGTCGCTCTCGATGTACCTTCATATGTCAACGACGTTCGCTTGAACGACGGCCTCAGCGACGGCGTCGCGAAGAGGCTTATTCTCGACGTTGGCAGGCGCTCTCGCCCCGACTTCTCGCTCAACCCTATTCACGGCGTGCCCGGCCACTTCTTTAGAGAATCGCGCAGGCAGGATATAGAGACTGTTTGTCTCCAGATCCTGTCGCAGCGAGCACCCTACTAGCGGGAAGCAGGCCGTCGGGCGACTCGCACATCCCTACTCAGCGCTCACCGCGCGTTCGCGCCGCCTCCCGGCAAAGAAGGCGGCTGTAACATCAAAACTGACCCACCACCCGATGCCTGCTATCGACACGGGCAGCGCTTGATCGAGTTCAACTAGCGAGACTCGAACACGTAGGCGAGACGCCTACGAGCCAGCCGGCGAGACGCCAGCGCTCCGTTACGCGGTTCTCCCCACAAACCCTGCCGCCACCGGCACCCTTCTCCCAGCCAACGCCATCGCCACCTCCATATCGGGTTCCGCGAGTGGACGAAGGAAATCGCCTTCCATGACCGATACCGCGATCCCGTCTCGATAGGCGATGCGGGTTCCAGCTATGGCGCGGATGCGGTCGGTGGTGGTGAGGATGCCGATCAGGTTTAGCGGGTCGCAGGCGCTGATGACGGTGAGGTGGCCCTCGGGTGGGGTGCGGCGGATTTCGCGGAGTTTTTCGACGGCTTCCGGCAATGCGAATTGTTCGCCGGACATGCCGGTGACGAAGCGGCCGCCGCGGATTTCGCCGCGGGCTTCGAGGCGGCGGTAGACGCGGGCGAGCTCGCGCCAGGGGGCGGCGTTTGGTTCGCGGGTGAGGAGGCGGCGGAAGATGACGCCGTAGCGTTTCAGGAGGGCACGGGCCTGGGTCTCGACGGCTTCTTCGTGGTCGATGTCGCTCGTGAGGAGTGACCAGCGGCCGGCTCGTTCGGGTTTGCGTCCGATGAAGCCGTCTGAGGTGATGAGGCCGGCGGTGACGAGCTCGTCGAGAGCTTCAGCGTTGTCGCCGAGGTCGCGGGAGAAGGAGGCGCCGCGGGCGCGCAGGGCGTCGAGGATCTGTTGGGCGCGCTCGCTCAGGGTCGACGCGGTTTCGGTGAGCCAGGCGGCGGCGTGTTGTCGCGGGAAGAGGGCCACGCCGGTGGTGAGGCGTGCCCAGCCGGCTTCGCCGCTGAAGCAGAGCGTGTCGAGAAGCGACGGCTCGTAGCGGTCAATGCGCTGGGGGAGGATGTGTTTCTCCCAGGCGGTGGCGGGGATCTCGAAGCCGTCGAGCTGGCGGATGACTTCATGCAGTCCGTCGATGCCGGTGAGGCGGGTCGATGGGGAGACATGCTGCCAGGAGAAGAGGAAGCGCATGAAGTCGGCGGAGGTGACCGGCTCGATCTCGGCGCGTAGGCGGTTGAGGGTGTATCGGTGGATTCTTGCCAGGAGTCTGCGGTCGCACCATTCAACGGCGGTTTCACGCGGAGAGAAGGAGCCGCGGAGGATGGCGCCTTCGGATTCGAGCTTGAGGAGGGCGGCGTCGGCGTCCTTTACATCGATGTTGATGGAGGCGGCGAGCTCTGTTGCCGTCGTTGGGCCGAGGAGGGACATGCGGCCGCGGATGATTTCGACAAGGGCCTCTTCGCGGGACCAGTCGCGGATTCTTGAAGCTGGGGCTGAGATGTCGGGGGTGATCGTCGGGTGGATGGCGAGGAGCTCGGGGAGTCTTTCGGCGGCTACCCAAGTGCCGGCAGGCACAGACAAGAGTGTCTGTGCCACATTCGTCCTGCAAGTGCCGGGGAGGTGCTCGTCCTCGGCCATCCGAGTGCCAGGCACAGACAAGAGTGTCTGTGCCACATTTGTCTCGTGGCACAGACACTCTTGTCTGTGCTGTCCGGCTGGAAACAGCAATGTCGCTCTTCGCGATGCTGCCAACTCCGTGAACAGCTCTGGCGCGTCGACCTCCGCTTCAAGCAGGAAGCTGAACGTCAGCAGGGCATCGTGCAGCTCGTCGGCATCGCGGGGATCGGGTCTTGCTTCGTCGCGGACGCGCTCGATGGCGTTCGGATCGAGGGCGCCGAGGTCGTTGGAGGTGGAGCGGCGGGTCATCACCGCCTGCGTTCTCCGCTCCTCGAGAGGGGCATCGTCGAGGAAGGCGTAGGGCTTGGCGTTGAGGATCTCGTGGGCTAGCGGCGACGGTTCCGTCGTGTCGCGGGCGATGCATTCGATCTCGCCGGCGTGGATGCGGGTGAGCACGCGGGTGAGTCCTTCGAAGTCCATCGCTTCTTCCAGGCAGTCGCGGACGACCTGGTTCACCAGCGGGTGATCGGGGAGCTCGCGGTCGCCGGCCAGGTTCTCGGGGCAGGCGGCGGCGTCGGGGAAGACGGCGGCCATGAGGTCGTCGGCCATGGCGCGTTGCAGCGGCGGGGGGACTTTGCGTCCGCCGCGGTTGCGGGGGATGGCCAGCGAGATGGTGGTGTTCCAGCGCCAGCGGGTCTGGAAGACCGGCGCGGCCAGCATGGCCTGCACCAGGACGTCGCGGGCGGTGGCGGGATGGAGATAGCGGAAGACGTCGGCCAGCGGAAAGGAGTGCTGCGGGCCGAGCGACAGCAGCACGGCATCCTCGGTGGCCGCGGCTTGCAACTCGAAGTTGAACTGGCGGCAGAAGCGTTTGCGCAGCGCCAGCCCCCACGCTTTGTTGATGCGGCTGCCGAAGGGGGCGTGGAGGATGAGCTGCATGCCGCCGGATTCGTCGAAGAAGCGCTCGAGGATGATGGTGTCCTGCGTCGGCATGGCGCCGAGGGCGTTGCGGGCGTCGGTCAGGTAGTTGACGATGTCCTGTGCCGGTCCCGCGCTCATCCCGGTTTCGGCGACGACCCAGTCGGCTGACGTGGCGGCATCGCGAAAATCGCTGACTGCGCGCGACAACTCGTCGCTCCGCGCCGGCGCTTCGCCGAGCCAGAAGGGGATCGTCGGCGGGGCGCCTTTGGCGTCGGCGACGCGGACGGTGCCGCTGATGACCTGCGTGATCAGCCAGGAGGCGTTGCCGAGCTGGAAGATGTCGCCGGCGTTGCTCTCGATGGCGAAGTCTTCGTTGAGCGTGCCGACGATGGTGTCGTCCGGCTCCAGCACCACCTTGTAATCCGCAACCTCGGGGATCGCTCCGCCCGAGGTGATGGCCAGCATGCGCGAGCCGCGCCGTCCGCGGACGCGGCGGTTGACCTCGTCGCGATGCACGAGCGCTCCGCGGCGGCCTCGTTTGGTGGCGAAGCCCTCGGCGACCATGGCCAGCACTTCGTCGAAATCCTTCCGCGTGAGATCGCGATACGGCCAGGCGCGCGACATCAGCGCGAACAGTTCGTCTTCGCCGTAGTCGTCGCACGACGTCTCGGCGACGATCTGCTGCGCCAGGACGTCGAGCGGCGCGTCGTGGGTGACGATGCGGTCGAGCGATCCGCGGCCGACTTCGCGCAGCAGGGCGGCGCATTCGATGAGGTCATCGCGCGAGATGGGGAAGAGGCGGCCCTTGGGCAGGCCGGCGATGGTGTGGCCGGAGCGGCCGACGCGCTGCAGCAGCGTGGCGATGCGATGCGGCGAGGCGATCTGGCAGACGAGATCGACGTGACCGATGTCGATGCCGAGCTCCAGCGAGGCGGTGGCGACCAGCGCCTTCAATCGGCCGTTCTTCAGACGCGACTCGGCATCCAGGCGTTTCTCTTTGGAGAGACTGCCGTGGTGCGCGGTGACGGCGTCTTCGCCGAGGCGGTCGCTGAGATGGCGGGCGACCCGCTCGGCCATGCGGCGGGTGTTGACGAAGACGAGCGTGGTCTTGTGCTCGGTGATGAGCTGGGTGAGGCGGTTGTAATAGTCCTCCCAAACCTCGTTGGACATGACCGTCTCGACGTCGGAGCGGGGGATCTCGATGGCCAGGTCGATGGTCCGTTTGTGGCCTTCGTCGATGATGGTGACCGGCGCATTGCCGGCCAGGTACTTCGCCACCTCATCGATCGGCTTCTGCGTTGCGGAGAGGCCGAGGCGGAGGAGTGGTTGTTGGGCGACCTGCTGCAGACGCTCCAGTGTAATGGCCAGATGGGCACCGCGGCGGGTGCCGATGACGGCATGGATCTCGTCGACGATGACCGTGCGGGCGGTGCGGAGCATGTCGCGGCTGCGCTCGGCGGTGAGGAGCAGGTAGAGCGACTCGGGAGTGGTTACGAGGATGTGCGGCGGTCTGCGCAGCATGGCCGCGCGCTCGGAGGAGGTGGTGTCGCCGGTCCTGACCGCCGCGGTGATCTTCGGCGCCTCGAGCCCCATCTCATCTGCAAGTCTCTTGATGCCGCGGCGCGGCTCGGCAAGGTTCTTGTGGATGTCGGCGCTGAGCGCTTTCAGCGGCGAGATGTAGACGACGCGTACTTCATCCGGCAGGGGAGCGGTCGATCCTTCGATGTACAGATCATCGAGTGCGGTGAGGAATGCGGCGAGCGTCTTGCCGGAGCCGGTCGGTGCGGCGATGAGGGTGTGCCGCCGTTCGCGGATGGCTTCCCAGCCGCGAAGCTGGACGGTGGTGGGAGTGCCGATGGTTTCGGAGAACCAGCGCTGGAGTACGGGGTGGAAGGGGGTCAGGGACATGGGGGAGATTTATTATCTCGCACCTGCCCACTTGTCATCCTGAGGCGGCGGCAGCCCCGGAGGGGGCAGAGCGCGCCGAAGGACCCCCAGCCTGCAACCCGGACAGGGCGGGGGAATGTCGACGATTCCGCCGCCCAACCGGGATACAACTTGGGGGTCCTTCGACCGTCCCTTCGGCTGCGCTCAGGGCAGGCTCTACGCTGCTTCATCGCTTCGCGACTCGCAGCTCCGGCGCCTCAGGATGACATGATTTTTGATCGGTGGGTGTAGGTTATGACCATGAAAGCAATCCGTGTTTCTCAAACAGGCGGCCGCGAAGTTCTCCAATACGTAGACCTCGCAACACCGAAGCCGGCGGCCGGCGAGGCGCTCGTTCGTATCGAAGCGATCGGGGTGAACTTCATCGATGTTTATCACCGCACCGGGTTGTACAAGATGCCGCTGCCGTTTACGCCAGGATCGGAAGCGGCGGGGATTGTGGAGGAGATCGGAGAGGGCGTCGATTCTGTGAAGCGCGGCGATCGGGTGGCGTATGCGATGGTGCGGGGCGCGTACGCGGAGTACGCGGTGGCGCCGGCGGATAAATTGGTGCCGCTGCCGTCGTCGATCGATGCGAAGACGGCCGCGGCGGCGATGCTGCAGGGGATGACGGCGCACTATCTCTCCACCAGCGTGCATCGCATCGAGTCGGGCGAGGCGGTGCTGGTTCACGCTGCTGCCGGTGGTGTCGGGGCGTTGCTGGTGCAGATGGCAAAGATGCGCGGGGCGCGCGTGTTCGGGACGGCGTCGGCGAAGCATCTGGAGATCGCACGCGAAGCCGGTTGCGACGTGGTGATCGATTACACGAAGGACGATTTTGAATCGATCGTGATGTCGGATACCGGGGGAAAGGGATGCGCCGCGGTTTACGACTCGGTCGGGAAGACGACGTTCGACAAGAGCCTGGAGTGTTGCGGTCTGCGGGCGACGCTGGCGCTGTTCGGACAGTCGAGTGGAACGGTGCCGCCGTTCGAGCCGGGACGTCTGGCGAAGAACGGCGTGTTCCTGACGCGGCCGAGCCTCGGGCATTACACGAACACGCGCGAGGAGTTGCTCTGGCGCGCGGGGGATGTGTTGGGATGGATTGGGTCGGGGAAGCTGAAGCTGCGCATCGACCGCGAGGTTCCGCTACGCGACGCCGCCGAGGCGCATCGCGCGCTGGAGGCGAGGGAGACGACGGGGAAGGTGTTGCTGATTCCGTGACGGCGGCATTGCCGCAGAGGAGCGCTGCCGTCTCGGCGGCTGGCTTGGCGGCGTCTCGCCGCCAAGAGGGCGGGCGCCATCCATTCGCGGTAAGCGCGGAGGCGAGACGCCTCCGGGCCAGCCGGCGAGACGCCAGCGCTCCGGGCGCTTCGCGCAGTTATCGCAGCCGCGCCAGTTGTTCGCGGCAGCGATACGTCGGGCCAACAGGAGCTCGCGACAGTCGTCAGAGGCCGAAGCGCTCTCCATCCCTGGCGACGGTGACGCCCGGCCGGCGTTCACGAAGCAACGGATTCGACTGGTTCAGATGAATAAACCGCACCTTTGCAAGCATTGGCGACGCCGCAAGGCGTGACAGCGTCTCCGTCATCAGCGGATGTGGAATCTCGCGCAGGTCGCGGCCCGGCAGCTCGCTGGCGTCGTGGAACGTTCCGTCGAGATAAGCGACGTCGACCTGTGCCAGCACCGATTCGAGCGGCGTCGGCCACTTCTCCCACTTGTCGATATCCGGCAGCCAGAGGATGGCGTGCGAGGGACCGCGGACGACGAAGGCAAGGGTCTCCGAGTACTCGTCGCGATGCGGAACGCGCAGCGGCGTGACGGTGATGCGCTCGTTCAGCGAAATTGCTATGCCGTCTTCAATCGGAACGAGCTCGATGTTATGCAGGTTCACGAGCTGGTCCCAGGGGCCGTTGTGCTCGAGGAACGCGCGCATGCGGGGCATGGCGTAGGTCTTGATCGATTTCGTCCCGAGCACTTCGCGGCCGAGTTGCGCCAGGCCGAGGTAGTGGCCGATGTGTGCGTGGGTGAGGAGGATGCCATCGAGCAGGGGATCCGCCTTCGCACGCGGTGCGAGCTCATCGAGTGTCCGGAGCTGCGAGGGGAAATCAGGCGTAGCGTCGATGATCCAGCGCTGACGCGATTGCGGATCGACGATGGCCAGCGACGCGACACGCTGGCGCAGCTTCAAGTCGTGCCATGCGGCGATACAGTCCGGCCGGTTGCATCCCGCCTGCGGATAGCCGCCATCCTGGGCGATGCCGAGGACGACGGCGTAAGGAGATGTCGGTAATGGCGTTGAGGCGCAGGCCGCGGCGAGGAATACAAGAAGACTGATCCGCAGATGACTGGAGGACGGCACGCCCTATCATTGCACCATGCGCATCGCTCTCATCACGCTTCTCTTCGCAGCAAACGCCCTCGCGCAGAACGACGCGGGCGAGGTCTCCTTTGCCAACTCCGGCGCGGCCGAGGCGCAACAGCCGTTCCTGCACGGCCTGGCGCTGCTGCATGACTTCGAGTATGCCGATGCGGCCGAGGCTTTTCGAAGCGCGCAGAAGATCGATCCGTCGTTCGCCATGGCCTACTGGGGCGAGGCGATGACCTATACGCATCCGGTCTGGTTCCAGCAGGACGCCGCCGCCGCGCGCGCCGCGTTGCAACGCCTCGGCGCAACGCCTGAGGAGCGGCTGGCCAAGGCGAAGACGGAGCGCGAGCGTGACTACCTCCGTGCCGTCGACGTCCTCTACGGCTCGGGAACGAAAGACGAGCGCGATTTCAAGTACGCCGACGCCATGCGCGCCGTGCATGAGCGCTATCCCGAGGACGTCGATGCCACCGCCTTCTACGCCGTCGCGCTCCTCGGCACGTCGCATCAGGGCCGCGACTTTCCCACCTACATGCGCGCGGCGGCGTTGCTCGAAGAGGTGCTGCCGTCGCATCCGACGCATCCCGGCGTGCTGCACTACCTCATCCACTGTTACGACGATCCGATCCATGCGCCCCTCGGCATGCGTGCCGCGCGACGCTACGGCGCGGTGGCGCCGAATGCAGGTCACGCGCTGCACATGACCTCGCACATCTTCATCGCCATGGGGATGTGGGACGACGTCATCGACGCCAATCGCCGCGCCATCGACGTCGTCAACCGTCAGCGCGCGGCGAAGGGAAAGCCGGCTGCCGCCTGCGGCCATTACCCGCTCTGGCTTCACTACGCCTACCTGCAGGAGCATCGATTCGATGATGCGCGCAAGGCGCTCGACGCCTGCCGCGCCTCGGCGTTCGCGGCGACCTTCGTCTCGGCGGGGGAGATGGACTCGCCCGAGGGAAGGATCGATTCATACGCCGACATGCGCGCTCATCAGATCGCCAGCGGCGGAACATTGATCGCGGCCGATGATGTCGCGATTTCGGCCATCCCCGAGCACGCCAACGCGCGTTTCACGATGGCGTACGGCGATGTGCTGGCGGCACACGACCTCGCAACGTTGAAGACCGCCGTGGCCCGTCTGCACCAGTTGCAGAAGGACGCTCTGGCGAGCGCGGAGCATCATCACTCCATGAATCCCAGCCAGCGCATTCGCGCCGAGGTGATGGTGCAGCAGGCCGATGCATTGCTCCTCGTCGCCGAGGGAAAGCGAGAGGAGGCGATCGCTATGCTGGAGAAGACCGCGAAGAGTGAGACAACGATGCCGTTCGAGTTCGGCCCGCCGGTCGTCGAGAAGCCGACGTACGAGCTCCTCGGCGATGAACTGTTCGCCGCCGGACGTGCGGCGGACGCCGCGGCCGCGTATCGCATCGCGCTGGAGCGCGTTCCGGGACGGAGGACGACAGTGGAAGGATTGCGGCAAACGGAGAACTCACGCGGAGACGCGGAGACGCGGAGGAGATGACGAGAAACTTCGTTCTCCGCGCCCTCCGCGCCTCCGCGTGAAAATTCGAATTACCATTCCCGAGTGAAATTCGCCATTGCCGCCATCCTTGTCGCTTGTGCTGTAAACGCCGAGGTGACGGTTACCATCGAGCGAAGCACGGTGACGCCGGCGTTTCGATTTGCACGGGTGGCATCGCCGTCGAAGGATGATGCGGCGTCGAACGCGAAGGTCGAGCTCATCGCAGGCACTGTCGACCGCGGTAGTGCCGGGCTTGCGGCACTAGTCGACGGAAGGGTGCCCGGCACCGACGATGAGCCGGAGGCGAACCTCTTCTTCCGCGCCGATTCCTGGGGCGGACGGTTTCGCATCGACCTGGGTGTCGTGGCCGACGTCGCGGCGGTAAACAGCTACTCGTGGCATCCCGATACACGCGCGCCGCAGGTGTATCGCCTCTACGCCAGCGACGGAACCGATCCGAGTTTCGATCCGGCGCCGGGAGTGAAGGTCGATCCATCCACCCGCGGCTGGCGTGAAGTCGCCTTCGTCGACACGCGGACGACGGAAGGGGACAAAGGCGGCCAGTACGGCGTTAGCATCACCGACACGAGCGGCTTGCTGGGCCGCTATCGCTACCTTCTGTTCGACGTCTTCGAAACGGAGAGCGATGATCCGTGGGGGAACACGTTCTACAGCGAGATCGACGTGGTGGCGAAGAAATGATGCGGCGTCTCGGTCTTCTCGTGTTCCTGACCTTCGCGACGGTCGCGTACGCGGCCGATCCGCCTGATCTGACGAAGCAGCCGACCCTCTACGTCGTCGGCTACGCGCACCTCGATACGCAGTGGCGCTGGGAGTATCCACGGACGATCGGCGAATACCTGCCGCACACGATGCGCGACAACTTCGCGCTGTTCGAAAAGTATCCTCACTACATCTTCAACTTCAGCGGCGCCAACCGCTACCGGATGATGCGCGAGTACTACCCGGCCGATTATGCGACGCTGCAGAAGTGGGTCCGCGCCGGCCGATGGTTTCCGGCCGGCTCGTCGATGGAGGAGAGCGACGTCAACTCGCCGTCGGCGGAGTCGTTGATCCGCCAGGTGCTCTACGGCTCGGCCTACTTCCGGCACGACCTCGGGCGGACCAGCGCGGAGTACATGCTCCCCGACTGCTTCGGCTTTCCGGCCTCGCTGCCGAGCATCCTCCATCACATGGGCATCCGCGGCTTCTCGACGCAGAAACTGACGTGGGGATCGTCCGCTCCCGCCGGCGGACCGGACTCGCCGGAGAAGACGCCCGTGGGCACGCCGTTCAACGTCGGCGTATGGGACGGCCCGGACGGCAGTAGCGTGATTGCCGCCTTCAATCCCGGCAGCTACAGCGCCGACATCCGCTACGACCTCTCGCGCAGTGACACCACGCCGCCGAATGGCACCGACTGGCCGAAGCGCGTGCAGCGCAACGGCGAGGTGAGTGGGCTCTTTACCGACTACCACTACTACGGCACTGGCGACGTCGGCGGCGCGCCGCGTGAGCCGTCGGTGCAGCTCGTCGAATCGATCGTTTCGAAGAACGACGGACCATTGCACGTGATCTCCTCAACCGCGGAGCAGATGTTTCTCGATATCAAGCCGGAGCAGGCCGCCCGCCTGCCGCACTACTCGGGCGATCTCGAGCTGACCAATCACTCCGCCGGCTCGCTGACGTCGGAGGCGTATCAGAAGCGCTGGAACCGGAAGAACGAGCTGCTCGCCGACGCCGCCGAGCGCGCCTCGGTGGCCGCCGAATGGCTCGGCGGACGTCCGTATCCGAGGAAGAGATTGAATGATGCCTGGACGCTGGTGATGGGCGGGCAGTTCCACGACATCGCCGCCGGCACCGCTACGCCGAAGGCATACGAGTATTCGTGGAACGACGACGTCATCGCCATGAATCAGTTCGCCTCGGTGCTGACCAGCGCCACCGAGTCGATCGCCTCGGCACTCGATACGCGCGTCGAGGGAACGGCCATCGTGGTCTACAACCCGCTGAGCATCGAGCGCGAGGACGTGGTGGAAGCGCACATTCAGGGTCTGGGGGGCGGCGTCCTCGTGATCGCGCCGGACGGAAGCCGTGTCCCCGCGCAACGCGAGGACGATCGGATCGTCTTCGTGGCGAAGGTTCCACCGGTTGGTTGGGCGGTCTACGACGTGCTTTCCGGACTCGAGACGCCGAGGAACTATGTAAGAGACCGAGCGGCGATCCCCGTCGAGACCCGGCCGGCGATGATCGAGAACGACCGCTATCGCGTCACCATCGACGACGCCGGCGATATCGCCAGCATCTTCGACAAGAAGGCGAACCGCGAGGTCCTCTCCGGCCCTGCGCGGCTGGCGCTCCAGACCGAGCATCCGCACGACTGGCCCGCCTGGAACATGGATTGGGCCGATCAACAGAAGCCGCCGCGCGCATTCGTGGGCGGCAAGGCCAGAATTGACATTGTCGAGGAGGGCCGGGTGCGCTCCGCGATCGAAGTGACGCGCGAAACCGAGGGATCACGTTTCGTGCAGACGATTCGCCTGTCCGCCGGCGACGCCGGCAATCGCATCGAGATCGAGAACGCCATCGACTGGAAGACCGAGGCGGCGGCGCTGAAGGCGACCTTCCCGCTGGCGGCGTCGAATCCGCTGGCGACCTACAACTGGGAAGTGGGGACGATTCAGCGCGGGAACAACGACGAGAAGAAGTTCGAGGTGGCCTCGCATCAGTGGCTCGACCTCAGTGACGCGAACGGCGGCCTGACCATCCTCTCCGATTGCAAGTACGGCTCGGACAAGCCTGACAATCACACGCTCCGCCTCACGCTCCTCTACACCCCCGGCCTCGGCGACGGCAACGGCCGCGCGTACGACGATCAGACGACGCAGGATTGGGGGCATCACGAGTTTGTCTACGGTCTGGCGGCGCACGCGGGCGATTGGCGATCGGCAGGGACGGACTGGCAGGCGCTGCGCCTCAGCCAGCCGTTGATCGCGTTCGTCGCGCCGAAACACGCCGGCCCGCTCGGCCGGACTTTCTCGCTGCTGCGCGTCAGCAATTCCCGCGTGCGCGTGCTGGCTCTCAAGAAAGCGGAGGAGAGCGATGAGGTGATCGTCCGCCTCGTCGAAGTGGATGGCAAGCGCGCGAACGATGTCCGTCTGGCGTTCGCTGCGCGGGTCGTCGCCGCGCAGGAAGTGAATGGCCAGGAGTTGGAGCCGCGAAACGCGCACATCGTCGACGGACGGATCGTGACGTCGTTCACTCCGTATCAGCTTCGAACGTTCGCCGTGCGGCTCGCTCCTCCGAAATCGAAGGGGCGTACTCCGCGCTCCCAGCCGGTGACGCTGCCGCTCGACCGCGCCGTCTCGACGAACGACGGGGCAAAGTCGTCACCAGGCTTCGATTCCGCGGGCCGCGCTCTTCCCGCGGAGATGCTGCCGAGCACCATCGACTACGCCGGCGTCCGCTTTCATCTCGATGATGCCCCGCGTGCCGCCGTCGCTCACGGTCAGTCGATCGCGCTGCCGCGCGGCGGGTACAAACGGCTGTATCTCCTCGCTGCTGCCGAGGGCGATCAGAAGGGGGCGTTTGTCATCGATGGCAAGCCGGTCGCGCTCACGATTCAGGACTGGAGCGGCTATGTCGGCCAGTGGGACAACCGCATCTGGACGAAGAAGCGGGAGACGCTGCCGCCGCGTGCCGACGCGCCTCTCAATGCGCCGCCGCGCGTGCGCATGGCCACCGTCTTCGACGGCCTCACGCCCGGGTTCATCAAACGTGCGCCGATCGCCTGGTACGTCTCGCATCGCCACGACTCCGCGGGGGCGAATGAGCCGTACGCCTACTCGTACCTGTTCGCGTACGTCATCGATCTGCCTCCCGGAGCCCGGACGTTGACCCTTCCGGAGAATGACAAGATCCGCGTGCTGGCGGCGACCGTTTCGAACGAGGGTTCCGCGCTGGTCGAGGCACAGCCGCTGTATGACACACTGACCCCCATCCGCAGATGACGCAGATGAAACGCAGATGGAGGACCACGCGCAACTCTTATCTGCGTCTCATCTGCGTCATCTGCGGATAAAACCTTTTGTGGAGCTAACTGAATGAAACGAATCGCGGTCGCCATCGCCATCCTTTTCCTGGCCTGCTCGAAGCAGGAACAGAAGACCGGCAAGTCCTTCACCATCGCCGTCATTCCGCAGGGCTCCACGCATGAGTTCTGGAAGAGCATTCACGCCGGGGCGATGAAGGCCTCGCAGGATGAAGCGAAGGCCGGGGTCACTGTCAACATCATATGGAAGGGTCCGATGCGCGAGGACGACCGCGAGCAGCAGGTGCAGGTCGTCGAAGGCTTCGTCACCCAGCACGTCGATGGCATCGTCCTGGCGCCGTTCGACAAGAACGCGCTCGTGCGACCGGTGGAGGAAGCAAAACGCGCCGGGATCCCGACGGTGGTCATCGACTCGGCGCTGGAGTCGCACGATCCGATCAGCTTCGTGGCCAGCAACAACTACCACGGCGGCGAGCTTGCCGCCGACGAGACGGGCCGTCTCCTCGGCGGGAAGGGGAAGGTCCTGGCCCTTCGCTATCAGGAAGGCGTCTTCAGCACCGAGCAGCGCGAGAAGGGATTTATCGAGCGGATGAAAGCCGGTTATCCCGGCATCGTCCTGGTCTCCTCGAACCAGTTCGCCGGCGCCACGCGCGATACAGCCAAGACCGCGGCGGAGAATCTGCTCAACCGCTTCGGCAACGACATCGACGGCATGTTCACACCGAACGAGTCATCGACCGCGGGCGCGCTCCTGGCGCTCGAGGACGCCGGCAAGGCCGGCAAGATCCGCTTCATCGGTTTCGATACCAGCGACGTCTTCGTCAAGGCGATGCGCGACGGAAAGCTGCAGGGCATCGTGGTGCAGAACCCGTTTCGCATGGGCGAGCTCGGCGTGAAGACGCTCGTCGATCACCTCCTCGGCCGGAAGATCGAGTCGCGCGTCGATACCGGAGTCACGCTGATCACGCCGGCGAATCTCGATACGCCGGAGGCGAAGAAGCTGTTGCATCCGTTGGGGTAAGGCCGGGGTCTCGCGGTTGCGGGGTCTCGCGGTCTCGCGGTTTCGGTGGTATCCATACCGCGAGACCGCGCAACCCCGAGACCGCGAGACCACATACCCATGCTCACCCTCCGCTCCATCACCAAACACTTCGGCGCGACCATCGCGCTGGACGGGGTCAATCTCGACATCGCTCCTGGCGAGGTCCATGCGCTCATCGGGGAGAACGGGGCGGGGAAGAGCACGTTGATGAACATCCTCTCCGGCGCGTTCCTGCCGGACGCCGGCACGATGACGGCCGGCGGTCAGGCGTATGCGCCGCGAGGGCCGGCCGAAGCCCGCGAGCGCGGGATCGCGCACATTCATCAGGAGCTCGCGCTCTGTCCGCATCTCTCCGTGGCCGAGAACATCCTGATGGGGATCGAGCCGTCACGCGGCGGATGGCTGCAGCGCGATGCCTTGAACGATCGCGCCGCCGCTCTCCTCGCCGACTTCGGACGCGCCGAGATCGATCCGCGCGTGCGCACCGGCAGTCTCCCGCTCGCCGATCAACAGGTCGTCGAGATCTGCCGTGCTCTGGCCCGCGATGCGCGCGTCCTGCTGATGGACGAGCCGACCAGCAGCCTGCAGCGCGCCAACGTCGAGCGCCTCTTCGATACCGTCCGCCGCCTGCGCGACCGCGGCATCGCCATCATCTACATCAGCCACTTTCTCGAAGAAGTGCGCGAGATTGCTACGCGGTTCACCGTTTTGCGGGACGGGCGGAGCGTGGGTGGTGGCGAGTTGGCCGGTGTGACCGATGATGAATTGATCTCGATGATGGTGGGAACGGCACAGACAAGAGTGTCTGAGCCACATTCGGCTCCGGCAGCGGTAAATGTGGCACAGACACTCCTGTCTGTGCACAACCTCTCCGCGCCTCCGCGCCTCCGCGTGGCCAGCTTCGTTCTCCATCGCGGCGAAGTCCTCGGCATCGCCGGCCTGATCGGCTCCGGCCGGACCGATCTGGTCCGCTCCCTCTTCGGTCTGCAGAAGGCGACCGGAGAGGTAACCATGCACGGCAAAGGCTTCGGCTACCTCAGTGAGGATCGGAAAAACGAAGGTCTGGCCCTCCAGCTCCCGATCGCCGACAACGTGACCATGAGCCGATTCGCAACGTGCGCGCGCGGCGGCTGGATCGACCGTCATCGCCAGAATGGGCAGACCGAGGACGTCATGCAGAGGCTGAGGATCAAAGCGCCGGGACCGCGCGGCATCGTCGGACGGCTCTCGGGCGGCAACCAGCAGAAGGTCGCCCTCGCGCGGCTGCTGCATCAGGATCCCGACGTCCTGCTCCTCGACGAGCCGGCGCGCGGCGTCGACGTTGGTAGCAAGAGTGACATCTACCGCGAGATCCGGAGACTGTCTGCCGAGGGGAAAGGGATCGTGATGGTCAGCTCGTATCTGCCGGAGCTGTTCGAGGTGTGCGACACCATCGCCGTGATGACGCGCGGCCGGCTTTCGCCGGCGCGGCCGACGAGCGAATGGACGGCGGATGCGATTCTCCAAACGGCAATTGGGGCGGAGAGGTAGGTTCAACACACGACGAGTGAATCATCGACACTCTGTTACGTCGAGAGCCCTTCTCCCCCGCGGTTTCTTGCGGGGGAGAAGGTGCCGAAGGCGGATGAGGGGGCGCTTCACGCGGGCGTCACTTGCGCACTTGCAGAATGGTAAATGCATCGGCCTCGGGCCAACGTCGCTTGATTTCACATCTCGCGTATACGCCCCCCTCATCCGCCTTCGGCACCTTCTCCCCCCGCAAAAAACCGCGGGGGGAGAAGGGCTCTCGATGAACGGAATCGAAAGGCTCAACAGACTGTGAGAGTGCCGCCCCACGCATACAATCCGCGCCTCGACATGAATCGCTGGATTCGGATCGTCGCGCCGGTGGCCGGGCTGCTCGGCGTCATCCTCCTCTTTGCCGTCCTGACCGGATCGCCGGAGCGCTACCTCTCCGGCGCGAACCTCCGCGTCGTCCTTGCGCAGACGGTCATCGTCGCCATCGGCGCGATCGGGATGACCATGATCATCGTCAGCGGCGGCATCGATCTTTCGGTCGGCGCGGTCATCGCGCTCACCAGCGTCGTCACCGCGCTGGCGCTGCGCGATGGCTGGATGCCGATCGCGGCGTTGTCTGCCGGAATCGTCGCCGGCGGCATCGTCGGCATCGTGAATGGACTGGCGATTACCACGCTGCGCGTCGTCCCCTTCATCGCCACGCTCGGCATGCTCGGTGTGGCCCGCGGCGTGGCCAAGTACGTCGCCGACCAGCAGACTGTGAATCCGCCTTCGACATGGCTCAACGAACTGGCGGTGACGTTCCCGTCGCGCGATTGGATGCTGTTCGCCCCAGGCGTCTGGATCGCCATCATCCTGGCGGCGCTGATGGCGCTCGTTCTGCGCAACACGGTTTTCGGCCGCCGCGTCTTCGCCCTCGGCTCGAACGAGGCGGCGGCACGCGCCTGCGGCATCAACACCGGCGCGCTCAAGGTGCGCATCTACGCGCTGGCCGGTCTCTTCTTCGGGCTCGCCGGCGTGATGCAGATGTCGCGCTTGCGGCAGGGCGATCCGACCGTGGCCGTCGGCGTGGAGCTCGATGTCATCGCCGCCGTCGTCATCGGCGGCGCAAGTCTCAGCGGCGGCGAGGGGAGCATTGCCGGCGCCATGATCGGGGCGCTGGTCATGGCCTTCCTTCGCAACGGTAGCCAGCAGATGGGTTGGCCGAACTACGTTCAGGAGATCATCATCGGCGTCGTGATCGTTCTCGCGGTCGCCGCGGACCGCTGGCGCGCCTCACGCGCCGCGGAGAGGAGCTGACCATGGCTGCACCGCTTTCCGCATCACTGCGCCGCGACCTCGGCACGATCGAGTCGTACGCCACGCTCCTGGGCATGCTCATCGGCGCGGGGATCTTCAAGGTCACCAGCGATGCCTGGGCGCTGACCGGACCGAGCGTGATCCTCGGCTATCTCGTGTTGGCGCCTGCGATTCTGGCGACCTCCGTCGCCTACTCCGTCTTCCTGTCGACGCCCCTCGGCCGCGAGCCGGGCGGCGAGTACACGCATCTCTCGCGCACCTTCGGCGGCTACGGCGCGGCCTTCGTCGGCATCTGGCTCAAGGTCATTTCGTACATCGGCGCGCTGGCGTATCTGTCGCGCGCGCTAGGCGACTACATGGTCGAGCTCTTTGCCGGAGCGTTGCCGAAGACCGCGGCGATGCCGATCGCCATCGGCAGTCTGATCTTCTTCTATGTCATCCACGTCGCGGGCGTGCGCTGGTTCGGGCGGATTCAGGTCTGGATGTGCGTGCTCCTCGGGCTCTCCATCATCGTCCTGGTCGTCCCCGGCCTTTTTGCTCTTCACCTTCACAACTACCGGCCGTTCTTCACGCACGGCCTCGGCGGCTTCGCCACGGCGCTGCCGCTGGTGTTCTTCGGCTACGCCGGCTTCGAGTCGCTGGCGCAGACGGCCGGCGAGGTACGCGATTCGACGCACCGCCTGCCGCGAATCTTTCTCCGGGGAATCCTGGCGACGACGGTCATCTACTTCCTGATGTCGGTGGTGGCCTTCGGCGTGCTGCCCGGCGCCGAGTTGCGCCGCGCCGCCGCGCCGATGGCCGAGGTGGCGTCGAGGTATCTGCCGATGGGGGCGGCCTGGTTCGTCACGCTCGGCGCGGTGATGGCGTTGACGACGTCGGTCAACGCCACCATGCTGGTCCCATCGCGCGTCGGCATCATGCTCGCCGAGGACGGATTGGCGCCGCAATTCATCGGAGCGATCTCGAAGCGCACGGGAACCCCGATCGTCGGCCTGACGCTGACGCTGATCGTCACGCTGCTTCTGCTCGTCAGTGGCCAGGTCTCGCTGGCCCTGAACATCGCCGTCTTCGCTCTGGTATGCCTCTACTTCCTGCACAGCATCGCCCTACTCGTTCTCCCGCGCGCGAACCCAGCCCTCTACGCCAGCGTCACCCTCGGCATGCCCCTCATCGTCCAGCGCATCTGCGCCGTGATCTCGCTGCTCTCGATGGGGACGCTGATCGTGGTGCAGCTCATTGGCGACTTCGACGTTCTCCGCCGTCTCTCGTTCCGCGAGAGGATCGCGAACGCCTCGCTGACGACGATCGAGCTGATGGTTTTCTGGGGTGCGATCGGGGCGGTGCTGTATGGGATCGCGAGGAGGAGACGTTAAGTATCCAAGACTGAAGGTTTCAGGCGGAGGCGCGGAGTGCGCGGAGAAAGAAGCACAAACTTACAAAAGGTGCACAAATTGGCGGTACCGGTGGAGGTATTCTCGTTCTGACCCGCGGTGACAACCAACGCCACTCGGAGGTTGAACGTGAGCAAACGCATCGTTCTCTCGGTTTCGGTCCTGCTGTCGCTGGTCGTGACCACGTCCCGAGTCACGGCCGCCGTGAAGGTGACCGGGCGTACCGCTCGCGGGAACGTGCTCGCGGCGATCGAGCCGACTGATGACGCCAAAGGCGTCCGCGTCCTGATCGAGGTCGATGCCCGTCCCGGGGACCGCGCGGCGATGGCATTGCGCGCCGCGGATCTCGACCGCGACTTGCGCCGCATCGATACGGTTTTTCGTGCGGCGGCCACGAGCCGGTTACACGTAACCGCGGAGAGCATCGTCGCACCGCGGATCGGGCGGATCTACATCCACGTCTTCCAGGGTGTGAGCGCGACCGTTCCTCCTTCGGAGCTCCCCGCTCTTCGCGCACTCCCCTACGTCCGCGGCGTTCACGTGGACACGATCTACGAGGCGACGGCGATCGACGGCGTAAACATCGTCAAGGCTCCGCCGGTCTGGACCTCGTTTTCCGTCCGTGGACGCGGAATGGTCGCCGCGGTCATCGATAGCGGGATCGACTACAGGCACGCCGCGTTCGGCGGAGGGTTCGGACTTGGTCAGAGGGTCGCAGGCGGCTACGACTTCGTCGATGACGATAACGACCCGATGGACGAGAACGGCCATGGAACGCACGTGGCCGGCATTCTGGCCGGCAACGGCGGCGGCGTCATCGGCGTGGCTCCGGAGGCCACCCTCATGGCCTTTCGCGTGCTCGATCGCCAGGCACGCGGGAGCGAATCAGACGTCATGGCCGGGATCGAGCGTGCTGTCGACCCGAACCAGGACGGTGACACCAAAGACCACGTCGACGTCATCAACCTGAGCCTCGGCGGACCGGGCAACAGCGACGATCCGCTGTCCCGCGCCGTCGATGCGGCATCCGCGGCCGGTGTGGTGGTCTGTATCGCGGCGGGAAACGACGGCCTCAACGTCGCCACGATCGACAGCCCGGGCGGCGCGCGTACCGCGATCACGGTCGGTGCCACCGGGCAGACGACCTCCATCGGCGGTGTCACGCAGGTTCATGATTCGCGCGCGTACTTCTCATCACGCGGTCCCGTGGGCCGCCTGCTCGATCCCAAGCCGGACGTGATGGCTCCCGGCGTCTCGATCTCCTCGGCCAAACTGGGAGGGGGGACCATCGAGATGAACGGGACGTCGATGTCCACCCCATTCGTTGCCGGAGTGGCGGTGCTTCTCCGGCAGATTCATAAGGATTGGACGCCCGCGGACATCAAGGCGGCCATGGTCAGCACCGGCGGCGCTGACATCGCACCCGGCGGTGCGGTCGGGGGGACGATCGGCGGGGGTTTGCTCGATGCCGTGGCCGCGGCGAATGCCACGGTTCTTCCCTCCCCGCCGCAGCTCTCGTTCGGCGTCGGCGGATCAGCCGCCTACTCACGCACACTGTCGCTCCACCTGACCAACCGCGGCGGCCGTCAGGAATCGCTTGCCGTAAAGGGATCGACCGACATCGAGAGGGCCGTCGACGTCGAGCCTCCGTCGTTCACACTTGCTCCCGGACAGTCGATCGACCTCTCGGTGACGCTCGCCATCGGGCCGGCCAGCCCCGGAGCGCCGGCGGCAGTACCGGGCGGGTTTCTTCACTTCGAGGGATCGTCATCGCTCCATGTCCCCTTTGCAGTCGTTCAGGGAGCGGCCGTGACCGTACAGTACGCCGCCGAGAAGGAGTTTCTTGTGTGGCCGCTCGAGCAGGGCCGCCTGGTTCAGCCGGACGTCTCGTTCCCGCCGCGGGTGGTCCAGGGTGGGGGAGAGACAACGATGATTCTCGGCGTCGACCAGTACGACCTGATGCTACTCGATGAGGATGGAAGGCTCGTCGTCGCCGAGGGGAAAAGCGCCGATGGAGCATCCACGGTCGTTCTTTCGCCGGCGGATGCCAGGAATTCGATTGCCACGACGTTCGTGGACGAGCTCGGGCTGCCGCTCCAGCCCGACGCCGCTCTGTCACACGCGTGTCTCGATCATCTGACGGTCTTCGTGCCGGGTTCGAGCGCCGAGTCGCCGATGTACGTCGACATCGCCGCGAACGGTTCGTTGCCGCCACTGCTGGCTTCCGACATGAGCAACCGCTTCACCCTTTTCCGCAGCCGCGCATGTTGGGATAACGCGCGGGGGAGCGTTCACGCGGCCGTGCTCGATCCCGTAGTGGGTGTGCACGCAGCGGTCGCGCTCTCGAATTCGCCGTCGGCCTGGCTCGGAACGACGGCGCATTATTTCTTTGACCCGAGCCATACTAACCGCCAGGCCCGGATCGGAGCGCGGCTGCGTATCGATCACGACGAGGAATATCGTGACGGCAGCTTGATCTACGGTGGCGCAATCTCGTTTTTTCCGCTGGGGAACGACGCGACTCAGACCTTCCCGCTGTTTGTCGCCCAGGGCTCCTCGAAGTCCGTGATGTATGAAGCATATCTGGACGCGCAGGCCCAACCGCCCGGGGAGCCGCTGACGATCATCACCGACGGCGCGTACTGCACCGTCCAGGACGGCCGGCTCGCGGTCGCGCCCATCAACGGTACGAATGACCTGACCTTCGTCCCCGTCGAGAACGATCTGCAGCTCAATGACGGGCCAGTGCACGCCAGAAGATTCGCCGCTCCCGTTGGTCTGGCGGATGGGATGCTGACGCTGCAGACCCAATGGTTTGGCCCGCTGCATGAGAACCGGTACTACGAAGCATCCTCGGCACAGACGACGCTCTTCGGCCCGGATGGAAAGGAGATCCCGCCGACGAACGTCGACTTCATCTGGTCAAACTACCTGCGCGCCAATCTGCAGCCGGGCCCGTATCGCGTCGTCAGCGTCGATTCCCACTACTGGACGGCGGGCGTGCCTGGCCGGGCCACGTCCACCGCAACGTTCGACACGCGCAACGAAGACATCACCGATCCAGAGATCTCGGCGCTTCGGATACTGAACGGGAAGGGCGAAACCCGTTCACGCATCCCCCTCGGCGACACGGCGCAAATCGTCTTCCGCATGGCCGATTACGAAGTTGCCTGTGAGCCGCCCGCCTGCAACAACCAGACAGGCCGCTACGATCCCGTTCGCGCCAACGCCACGAAGCTGTGGGTGCGGCCGCACGACAGCGCCGTCTGGAACCAGATGTCCATTCGGGTCACTGGTGGCGCCATGGAATCTGTGACTGGCAAACTCTGGCAGACCCTTCCCGGTGGAATCGAGTTCCGCTCGGAGATGAAGCTCGCGGCGGGTTACTACGATGTGAAGATCCACGGCGAAGATCGAAACGGCAATCAGACGGAACTGACCATCGAGCCCGCGTTTGCGGTGGATTCGGGGACCCGGCCGCACGCGGTGCGGCATTGACATCATTGTTCCCGGCTCTTGGCGATCAAAGTCGCTGCACGACTCTTGGATCGCGAGCCTGATGCAAGACTGCGACGACAACGATTCGATCCTCTGTGAATTGATAGAAAAGGGCGTACGGAAACCGGCGCAGAAGCACGCGTCGAAACGTGCGATACACGAGACGAAACGCCAGCGGGTACCTTTGCGCCAACGCTATTGCGTCGTCGACTGACTTGAGGAAATCCTCACCGAGTTCAAGTGAGATGTTGCGATACCACAGCTTCGCTTCTCGAATCTGTCGTTGCGCGCGGCGGCGAACGATCACGCGCTCGATCATTCGTTCCAAAGAGACTTCTTCACATCCTCCCACGACTCGCCTTCATCGGGATTCTGTTGAAGGTCCGTCCAGCATTGCTCGAGCTCTTCACGTTGCGCTGCTGTAATCGCGACGTCTTCCGGATGGTCGAGCATGCTCTCCCATATCTCCTGGACGATGGCAACGCGCTCTGCTGTCGGGAGCTCGAGGATGTGATCGATTGGTACGCGGCTCATGGTTTCTGAATTCTACTCTCTCACGTAACGATCGTTTGCTTCGTCTCCTGGCGCTTCCAGCGATCCGTTCGCAGGATCTCGTCCACCGTGGCGAAGGCGATCTCCAGCTCCTCATCGGTCGTGTAGAAGTGCGGCGAGAAGCGCACCCCGGCCCCGGGGCGGAAGTCGCAGACGATGTCTTCGGCGTTCAGTTCGTACGCGACTTCCTTCGCGTGCGGCATCAGTACCGACACCGATCCGCCTCGGTGGTTCGGGTCGCGGGGAGTGCGCAGCTCGAAGCCGCGCGCGTCGGCGAGGTCGATGATCCGCTGGGTCTGGCGCTGCGATTTCTCGCGGATCGTTTTCATGTCTCCACCGGACGCTTCGGCGATGACCTTCGGGCCTTCGCGGGCGGCGTAAAGCGCGGGGATGGGAGGGGTGCCGAGGGCGAAGCGGAGGGCGTCGTCGCGGAAGCGCATGGGAGGGGGCTCGAAGGCGAAGGGGGTGGCGTGCGCCATCCAGCCGGTGAAGCTCGGCTCCAGCTTCGGACGCAGCGCCGGATCGACGTAGAGGAACGAGCCACCCGGACCGCCGCAGAGCCACTTCAGCACGCCGCCGACAGCGATCGGCACATCCCAGCCGGTGACGTCGACCGGAACGATGCCCGCCGATTGGAAGACGTCGAGCACCAGCGTCGCTCCCACTTCCCGGCAACGGCGCGCGATCGCTTCGACGTCGATCATGTACGACGACTCGAACAGGATGTGGCCAATGGGGACGAGCTGCGTGCGCTCGTCGATGGCCGCCAGCAGGCGTTCGAGATCGAAGCCGAGGCCGGAGGAGTCGTGCGGCACGTTCACGATCTCCGCGCCGAGGCGGCGGGCGAGGCGGTCGTAGATATAGCGGACGGAGGGAAACTCGCCGTCGACGATGACCACGCGGTTGCGCGGCGCCGTGTATTCGTACGACGACAACACCACCGCCTCCGCAGTGGTGACGTTCGGCAGCATGACTACTGAGCCGGGCGGTGCGCCGATCAGCGGCGCGATGATGTCGCCCACCTCGATCGACATCATCCACCAGCGGTCTCCCCAGGCCCGCACGCCGCGCGTGGCCCACAGGTCGGTGTATTCGGCCAGCGCTTCGCGCGTGGCCTCGGGCATCGCCCCGAGGGAGTGCGAGACCAGGTACTTCGTCCGGCTCAGGATCGGAAAACGGTCGCGGAATCGGAGGAGCGGATCATTCATGCCTCGGTCACCGCATAGCCGTCACCATAGAACTTGCTGGTGATGCTCGTGTGGAATTGGATCGCCTTCACCGGCGGGTACTTCGGGTTGGCGATGCAGGGCAGCACTTCCAGCATCTCGTCCTCCCACAGATAGATTGCCATCGGAAACGAGACCCGCGTCTCGTGGCGCTGCCGCGGATCGCGCGGCTTGCTGACGCGGTGCGTCGTCGAGGGGAAGATGTCGTTGCTGATCCGCTGCATGTAGTCGCCGGTGTTCAGCACGATGCTTCCGGGCGGCGCCTCGATGCGCACCCACTTCATGTTGCGCCGATTGAGAACCTGCAGCCCTTCCACGCGCGGGGCGGGGAGGAAGGTGAAGAGATCGATGTCCTCATGCCCGAGAAGGCGCGCCGCGCCGGATGCGTCATCGGCGTCGGAGACGGGCGGGTAGTAATTGAGGCGCAGGCCGAAATTCGTGCCGGTCAGCCTGGCATCGAAGAGATGCGCATCGCAGCCGAGGTAGGTGAGGAGAGACTGCATCACCGGGAGGATCAGCTTCTCGTGACCTTCGACGATGCGTCGGAAGAACTCCGCCTGCTCCGGCATCGGCCAGAAGGAGCGCGTATCTTCGAACGCGCGGCGGCAGAACACCCACCCCTCCACCAGGTCGGGGTGCATGTTGCTGGTCTCTTTGATCGGAAAGTAGCCCTGATTGACGGAGCCGAAGCGCTCCGCGCGGAAGCGCATCTTCTCGTCGAGGGTGAGCGTGCTGAAGATCTCCTCGATCCTGCGTCCGGCTTCGTCGTAGAGCGACGGATCGACGCCGTGACCTTCGATGATGGCAAAGCCGATCTCGTGCAGGGCATCGCCGAGCTCCGTGGCGAAGGCGCGCTTGTCGTCCGCGCTTCCGTGCAAAAAGCGGCCGATGTCGACGGTGCGGACTTCGAAGTCGTCGTCGAACTGTTCGTCGCCGGCAGTCTCGGCGAGGTGATAATTCTGCTGCTTCTCGACCTGGTCATAGCGGATGAAATCCTGGTTGGTGGCCCGGACTCCTTCTTCTTTCGTCTGCATGCGGAGAGCATAATCCCACGAAATGCTTGCAATACTGGACGGTGGTTGCCGCGTAGTGGGGTTGAACGAGGGCGAACCGGTCTCCGACGGCCCGCTGCGCATCTGGAAACACTTCGGACGGGACGCCGGCACGCGGGCGATCTCGCTGCGGGTGCTGGAGTTGCCGGGAGGGGAGAGGGCCACGCTGCGGAACGAGTCGTCCGACGAGGTGCTCTACGTCATCGACGGCGCCGGCTCGGCAGGTGGTTCGGCGATATCGGTCGATACCGGAATCTATCTTCCGCCGTCCGCATCATTAGAGATTACGGCCACGGAAACGTTGACGCTCGTCAGCTCGCAATGTCCGGATGCCGGCGCCAGCCTGGAAGGCTACGAGCCAGGACACGGCGAGCCGCTCGTCGTTTCGATGCACGAGCGGGCCGTCCAGCGTACCGGCGACCGCTGGTACCGCGAGATCATCAACGCCGACGACGGCAGCACCCAGGTCACGCAGTTCGTCGGCGGCATCCCTCCCGGCCGCGCGCCGGATCACTATCACCTGTACGAAGAGGTGATCGTCATCCTTGACGGGACGGGTGTGATGTGGGCGGGCTCGTCGAACACGCCGATCGCGCGCGGCTCGTGCATTTTCCTTCCGCACGGACAGGTGCATTGCGTGGAGAACCGCGGAGAAGGGGAGATGCGGCTACTGGGAGTGTTCTATCCGGCGGGGAGCCCGGCGGTGCGGTACAAGGCATGATCACGCGGAGGCGCGGAGGCGCGGAGAAAAGAGACGATGCCTGTCATCACCATCCGGACAACCGTTCGCGCAACACCCGAGCGATGCTTTGACGCCAACCGCGATCTCGACCTGCATCTCGAATCGATGGCGGCCACCGGCGAGCGCGCGGTTGCCGGGAAGACGTCGGGCCTCATCGAGCTCGGCGAACAGGTGACGTGGGAAGGGCGGCACTTCGGAATCCGGCAGCGATTCACGTCGCGCATCACTGCCTACGACCGCCCGCGCTACTTCCAGGACTCGATGGTCAAGGGGGCTTTTCACTCATTCGTGCACGATCACTTTTTCGAGCCATGTCCGGAAGGGACGATCATGCGAGACGTGCTGACGTTTCATTCTCCGCTAGGGCCGCTTGGCGCGCTCGTCGATCGATTGGTCATGGCCAGATATCTGACACGGATGCTGACGGTGCGAAACGACGTGCTGAAGAGCATTCTCGAGAAGTCACTCCGACCGGTACCTGCGCGACTGCCGACGAGGGACTCCACTTCATGAATCACGAGCTCGCGAGTCGTCGTGATTCCATTGTACGTTTCCGCTTACTTCAACGAGAACCGGCTCACGCGGAGGCGCGGAGGCGCGGAGATGCGGAGGTCGGATTGTTTTTCTCCGCGACTCCGCGTCTCCGCGTGAAAATCTTCTAGCTCCACACGCTACCGGGCGCCCACGCCGCCGCCTTTGCCCGCAACGCTGTCGCGCGTGTCACGTCGCCCGCGGCCTCCGATAACGCTGCGAACATCACCAGCGTCTCGGCCAGCAGTGGGTCGGGGTCCGTGTAGTCGTCGCGGAAGCGGGTTTCGAGGAGCTCGAGGTTGTCGGTGTAGATGCGCAGCGCGTCCTCCCGCTCCCCGCGGCGGAGGAGGATGTAGGCCAGGCCGAGGGCCTGGAACTCCATGATCTGGGGATGGAGGGCGATGGTCTCTTCCATCAGGCGTTTGGCTTCGTCGAGGTCGCGGCCCAAGTGGGCGAGGGAGAGGGCGATGCCTTCCCGGGCGGCGGGGTCGTCGGAGCGGCGGTACGAGGCGATCGCTTCGTCGAATCTGCCGAGGAGTTTGAGGGCCTCGGCGCGGTGGAGGGGATCGTTCGCGGAGGCTGTGACTGCATCCTCGTAACGATGCTCTTGAATCAATTGCTGGGCGTTGGTGGCCGGCTTCTGAGCCAGCATCCAGGCGGCCAGCCAGCCGATCAGCAGCACGGCGGTGACGACGACGGCGATCTGCAGCATCCTCTGAGTTTAAACGTAGGTCGGACTGGACAGTCCGACCTACGTTACCTCAGGCTCCGTGAATCTATTGCGCCGAGGCGAATGCCACGTCGTCGACGAGCACGTTGCCTTGCGGTTTCTGATCGAACTGGAAGACCACCGACTTCACCGCGTTCAGGTTGACGCGCCGGAACGCGGAGAGCGGGATGCGCACGGTGCTGAGAACAATCTTCGGCACCACGATCGTCTCGCCCGGCGGGAAGTAGAGCGCACTGGAGACGGTACTGACGGCGACGGTTGCCGTGAAGCCACTTGTGTCGGTCAGCGCCACATGGAAGTCCTGCGGCACGCCGGTGACGTTGCGCGGATCGCTGAAGTCGACCACCACGCGGAACTGGATGGCTTGGAAGCCGGAAACGTTGCGCAGTGAGGGCGGAAGGTCGTCCTGCAGCGAGCCGCTGGCGCTGGTCCAGCCGGAGTGAAGCTGGCTGAGGCCCGGCGCGTTGCTGCGCGCGCTCGGCGTGGTGTGCGGCTGCTGGGCGTTGTTCGCGCTCGGGATGCACTTCGGCGGGAACGGAGACGGCCCGCCACAGATCTCGTAGGGCGAGAGCGCGTTCGGCGTGACCGCGCCGCCGAGGACGTTCGTCGAGAGCTCGCTCGAGGTGAGGAAGCGGTTCAGGTCGCGGCGAAGCAGCGGATTGTCCGGCGCGTGGAAGGTCACGTGGAGATCGTGCGTCACTCCCGGCGGTGGCGGGGCGTCGCCGGTGAGAATCGGAAGGAACTGCGTTTCGCCGCCGACGAACGTGCGGAAGAACGCGGTGAAGAAGCCGGTGGAGACCGCGCGCTGCTGGCTCTCCGTCAGCCGCTGGCTGGTCTTGCCGGTACCGCAGAACGAATCGCTCACGCCGCCCGGCACGAAAGCGACCCAGTCATCCGCGGCGCCGGGGATGCCGCTCGACGGCGACCATACCGTGTTGAAGAAATCGTGATCGGCGCCCATGACCAGCACGTAATGCTTCGAGGCCGGATCGCCCGGTACGTTGTAGCGCACGTCGTCGAAGTAGTGGATGCCCTGCAGGTCGCTGACGTCGCCGTCGCAATAGGGGAGCATTACCAGCAGCGGGACGTTGTTGACCAGCGTGCGGTTGAAGTCGGTCGGCGCCAGCGGCAGCACCGCGCGGATCCCGTACGGTGAGCCCTGGCTGAGGTTGAAGGTGAAGTGGCGCGCCACGCCCTCGCCGCCGCGCGAGTGCCCCATCGTGCCGATGCGAGTCAGGTCGATCTTGCCGACGAACCGCGTGCCGAACGGCGCGCCGCCGCTGGTGGTGAAGCCCTTCAGGATGTCGAGGTGCTTCTGGATGAGCTCCGCGCGCGCGAGCGCGCCGAGGTCGAAGACGGCGTTGTCGACGGCGTTGACGCCGTTCGCGCTGATGGAGACGACGAAGTATCCCTGGCTGGCCAGCAGCGCGCCGACGTAGTCGTATCCTTGATAGCTCGGGATCGGTGTGCGGCCGTCCGAGCACGGCCACTCCAGAAACGCCGCCCCCTGCCCGTTGAAGCAGGTGGCGTGACGACCGTGGAGAAAGACCACCAGCGGGAACGGACCGCCGGTGAGGTCGGTCGGATGATGTACGGACGCCAGCAGCTCGACCGGACCGGGGAAGTTCGTCGGCGTGAAGGCGGTGTCGCCGAAGTTGTACTCCTCGCGCGTGACGGCGAATGGCCCCGGCGCGGTGGGGTCCTGCGCCAACAGCGCGGGCGCGGCGAGAACGACGAGAAGGAGAAGCGCATGCAGTGTCTTTTTCATGTTGGCCTCCTCATCAATGCAGGTTCAGGGTTTCGGGAAGATCGGACCGCACCTCGCCGTACGCGACGGTCACCCGCGCGCCCTGGTGCAGCAGCGCGGGATCGAAGGTGACCAACCGCAGCGCCGACTGGTCCGCGCTCTCGAGCGCGACGCCGGCCGCGACGCCGTCGATCTCGATGACCGCGGGGGTCGCGCGCGCGGCGAACGGGCCGCCGGTGACGGTCAGCCGAAAAGCGGTGCTGGTGGTGACGCTCTGCCCATTGATGGTGACGGTGACCGGTTGCGGCAGCGCAAGCTGGTGGACGCGATAGGTCAACAGCTTGTGCGGCCCGGCCGGAGTGGCGTTATGACCCTCCCCGCGCAGCGTGCCGGCCGCGTTCATGAGCTGCGCAACGAGCGCGGGCGGCGGCTGCTGCGCGTACGCCGCGCCGATGCCGATTGCGAGACACAACAGAATGAGAGAAACCCGGCGAAATCCATCCATCATGACCTCCTCCGTTACGTTAAGGCGCAAAAGGTAATCCCGGCGGAGATCGGGGTCAAGAAGAGCAAATGCTCCCGGGTGTCCACTGTCCAGCCTGCCTACGCGGCGTAGACGCGCGTATCAAAGGCTCTCACCACAGAGGCACAGAGGACACAGAGACAAGGATGAAGGCGGAAGGATGATTGATGAATCAAACAGCGCATTCATCCTTCATCCTTCCGATTTCATCCTTCTCTCTGTGTCCTCTGTGCCTCTGTGGTGAAAGCCTTTCAAATGCAAGGCGTTAATGAGCCTTGGGCGCCGCCGGAACCGTCGCCGTCTGCTGTGCGGTCGCCACTTCGGGAGGCGTCACCGCGTCAGGCTCGACGACGAACCGCCGCATCGTCTGCGGGTGGCCGTCGAACTGGTACTCGATCTTCGGCAGCGGAAGCGGACGATTCTCATCCTGCTGATTGCTCAGATCCGTGACGTCGGTCAGCGGGATCGCGGCGGCCGCGGAGACGTCGCGGGCGTTGCGTCGCGTCACGTATTCGTGGAGTCCGGCCAGAAGGAGCATGACCAGCAGAACGGCCAGCGTGATGACCACCCCCTGCCGCTGGCGCGCGAACTCGACGACGGTCGCCGAGGCCGACGCCGGCGGGCGCGGGTGGAACATCTCGTTGAGCATTGCCTGCGTATCGACCGGTTTGGTCCCGGTGCGCGGATCGGCGCCGCAATAGGGACAGAGCCTGGCCGCGGCATCGATGTCGTGACGGCACGATGCGCAGGCGATGCGGTCAGAGGAGAGGTTCGGCGAATCGGCGGTCATCGCGGATGCACGTTTATATCGACTGAGAACGTCGATGTCACGGGCTCGCCGTTCTGCGTTGCCGGCCGGAAGCGCCAGTTCTGCACCGATGCGATCAGCCGAGGCATCTCGCCGGGGATCGATTGCGCTACGTTGATGTCATGAACGCGGCCGTCGGTACCGACAGTGAGAAAGAGCCGCGCGCTGGTGGGACGGTCGACGCTCATCGGCGGCACCGGCTGGTAAAGCGGGATCGGTTGCGTGTGCGGTATCGCGGCAACGCGCGTCGTCCGCGGCCGTTCGAGGCTCGTGGTGCGTACCGGACGCGGCTCGACTCCCCCTCCGATCGTGCGCGGATCGATGGTGCCGTTATTCGTTCTCACCGCCCGCTCGGCCCTGGCCCGCTGTGCCGCCGCCGTATAGGCCTCGGAGGGAAGAGCCGTGGCGTCGGAGCGCTCGCCGTTGATGTCGACGTTCCCGGCGCTGGGTGTCTGCGCCGGCGCGCTCGTGACCGGCGCCTCCGGCTGGACGGAGCTGACGCCCCCTTCCACGGGAACGAGCGTCACGGTCGAGCGGGGAGTGGAATCAGCCGGCGTCGATGCTGTCTGATCCGCGGAGGCCGATGATTTCGGCCCGTGCTCGCGGTTGACCATAGCCCCGACGGCGAAGGCGACGATGACCAGTACGACAAATGCCGCCGCGCCGATGAGTTTGTTGCGGGCTCGATTGTCCGCCGGAGGGACGTACGGACGCTCCATCATCGGCGGCGCCGTCTCCGCCGGGCGCGGCGCGGCCTGATCCCAACTGCAATAGACGCACGATCGCGCGTGGGCATCGATCGGACGTTCGCATCGGACACACGGTTTTCGGTCAGCCATACGACGTTTCTCTGCTGTCTGCGTGGTGCAACCGGCGTACCGCGTGGCCCGAAAGAGGGATTCGCCTGCGATTCCACTTACAATGTAGGCGAGCACGAGGAGGAACGATGAACACCCGACAGACGCTGCATGACCTCGTCGACCATCTGCCAGAGGAAGACTTGATCACTGCTGTTCGTGTGCTGAAAGGACTGGAGCTGGCCCCGGATCCTCTGAAGGTTCTGCTGGAGAACGCGCCGATCGACGATGAGCCCGATGATGACGATTTCGACGGCGGGCTCACGGAAGCGCTCCAGGAGACCGAGCTTGTTTCTCATGAAGAAGTGAAGCGGCGTTATTTCAAGTGATCGTTTGCTGGAAGCCGCGCGCACTCAAGGATCTCGACAAAACGACGAGAGAGGTTCGGAAAGCGATCGAAAGAGCAGTCGACGAATTCGCGGAAACCAATACCGGTGACATTCGTCACCTCGTCAATTCGAAACCTCCCCGCTATCGCCTGAGGGTCGGTACATGGCGTGTGATATTTGTTCGCGGCGATGCGACAGGTGAAAGGCAAATCGACATTCTTCGAGTGCTGCCTCGTGATAAGGCGTATCGATGAGGACAGCGGTAAGATCGTTGTCAGTTCTTGAATAAGCATCCATGCTTACCCCCGACCAGCTTCTCGGCCCGTACCGTCTGATCGCCCGCGTGGGCAAGGGGGGGATGGGGGAGGTGTGGCGTGCCGAGGATTCGCGGCTCGGGCGCACCGTGGCCATCAAGGTGTTGCCGCCGTCGTTTGTGGCGGACGTCGAGGCGACGGCGCGGCTCAAGCGTGAGGCGCGCACGGCCGCGCAGCTCTACCATCCCTCGATCGCCACCATCCATTCGATCGAGCAGGATGGCGATCACATTTTCATCGTCGAAGAGTTCGTGGAAGGGGAGCCGCTGACGAAGGTGATCAGCCGCGGCGGGCTCTCGGAAGCGGAGATCTGCCGCATCGGACGTGCCGTCGCCGATGCCCTGGCCGAGGCGCATGCCAAGGGGATCGTCCACCGCGACATCAAACCGGACAACATCATCGTCAACGGTAACCGGGTCAAGGTCCTCGACTTCGGGATCGCCAAGCAGGTCGGTGTCGAGGGCGCCTCGGCGGCGGACACGCCGACCGCCGCGTTCGTCACGCAGCAAGGAATGATCCTCGGCACGATCCACTACATGTCGCCGGAGCAGGCGCTCGGCAAGGCCATCGACGGGAAGACGGATGTCTTCTCGCTCGGCGTGGTGCTGTACGAGATGGCCACCGGCCGCCGCCCGTTCGCCGGCGAGACGATCACCGAGACGATGACGCAGATCATCCGCGACGAGCCGACCGACCCGCAGCTCGTGAATCCCGGAATCTCGCCGGCGATGAACGAGATCATCCGCCGCTCGCTGCGCAAGAATGCCGCCGAGCGTTTCACCGCCGCGGAACTGGAGACGGCGCTCGACGCCCAGATGGGCCGCGCCGCGACCGCGCCGTACACGTCGCCGAATGCGTTGACGGCGGCGGCGATACCGGCAGCGGCCGCGTCGACGGTGATCACCGGATCGCAGATGAAGACGGTGCAGGAAACGCCGCCGGTTCCGCCGCGCCGCCGCGGGGCGATGGTGGCGGTCATCGCCGTCATCGTGGTGATGGTGTTGGCCCTGGCCGCGGCTGCCGCCGTGATCGCCTGGTTCCGTTCGACGCCGGCGACGGTCACACAGACGGCCGCGACGACGACGGTCGCTTCACCGTCGACGACGGCGGTCAACGTCACCGCGCCGGATACGGGGACCGTCGTCGAGGCGCAGGACACCGCTGCTCCGTCGGATACAGCCTCGTCCCGCGCCGGCTCTGCTGAGACCAATACGGAACCGATCCCCACGAAGGACGAGAGCACCGACACCACACCGGCAACACCGTCGCCCGCGCCTGAGCCAACATCCAACGATTCGTCCGCCGACACCCTCTATGCCAACGCGATGTCCCAACTCGCCAGCGGCGACTCGATGCAGGCGCGCAAGACGCTGCATCGGGTGCTGCAGCAGGACCCGCACTACGCCAAAGCCCACCTTCGCATGGGCGAGATCGCGCTGTTCAACCGCAACCTCAACTATGCAAGCGAAGAGCTGAACCGCGCCCTCGGCGACTCCGACCGCCTCGACCGCCGCGAACAGCAACTGGCGAGGTTATCGCTGGCCATCACTTCGCACGACCGTTCCGAGATCGGACGCCTCTCCTCCCAGATCGAAGAACGCTGGCCCGACGATCCCGACCTGGCGCGGATGCGATCGACGTTTCCGGGGATGTTTGGCGAGTTCCCGCGGGAGGGGCGGGGCAGGCGGAGGGGACGGGATTAGCGAATTGACCACGGATGAGTGGCGGCATCAAAATCCTTCAACCACGAAAGAAATAATTTGCGTTAAGATACGGATGGATGTCCGGCCCGAGAATCTTCATCAGCCACAGTGCGCAAAAGATCCCCGCGAAGATCGCCCTGAATAGAATCGTCGAGAGCTTGGATTCGCTCGGTTGTGAAGTATTCGTCGACAAAAACATATTGCCGGGAAGCATTTGGCGCGACGAGATCTATACGTCGATTGGACGTTGTCATGGCGCGGTGATCCTATTCGCGGACAAAGATGCTCTCAACTCAGCATGGGTTTACGCGGAGACGGCAGCATTGGCTCTCAGGCGATGGCTTAGCCGGGACTTCAGGCTCATTCCGGTCCTCGGAACGGGCTTAAAACCGGACGTTCTGCGCGAGCGGCGTCTCGAACCCTTTGATCTCTCCAGGCTGCAGGTAGTCACGTACGAACGCCCCGAAGATGCGACATTGCGTATAAACCGGCAATTCGAGTCACTTCTGACGAAGGTAAGTGACACGCCGCTCGATCTTCTCACCGCCTACGTCGAACGCCTTATCCCGCATGATCCTTTCTTACTCGAACGGGCGCTTCACGAGGCGTGTGCAGGGTCGGATCTATCCAATCTTGATGATCTCCCCTCCGCAGTGGCAAGGAGTTTCTTTCATATCGGCCTAGATGCGTTCCGAGCGGTAATCGAACGTCTTGCGGGAGGTATGGAGAAATCAGGCGTGGAACGGGTAACGGAGATTGTCCTGCCGTTCTCAATTTCACCCGAAGCGGTGGTTCCCCTCGCCAGGGCAGCTCTTGCGCCGCAGCAGCAACGAATTCCTTTGCTCAAGGCTCACAACGATCTGACTTCAAAAATTTACATACGGCGTGCGGCTTCCCACTATCCGTTGCGCTGGATGGTTATCCCAGTGACCGGTGCTGGTGGCGAACGTACGGCGGAAGCGATCGTCAGCGAAATACGCCATGGGTTCCGTTCCACCGATCCGTATCTAGAGTCGTATGATGACGCCTACATCGACACCCGAATCGCCGCTGCCGCCAGAAGTCAGCCGGTTATCGTCATTGTTCCTGGATCGGTACGGGGAGCAACAATCGCGGAGGTTCAGAAACGCTATCCCTATTGCACTTTTTTCATTGTAGCGCCACACGGAACCGCTGGCACAGGACAACAGTATGTCGGTCTGAACGTGGTCGAGCTCCCGGCTGCATTGGATGCCGCAAAAGAAGATCATTTATTCGATCAATTTCTTGCTCTTCGGCGGTTGACGCTCAATATGACATGAGGAACATATGCAATACGAAAAGATTTTTGATGCTAATGTGAAGCCGGCGGGTGTTACGGCCGCTCGGAGTGCGGCGAGTGTGCGAGGCGACCGCCGAGATGGACGAGTTTATGTCTACACGGAGGAAATCGAACTTGCTGTCAACGTTGCCCTCGCAACCTCACGACCACTGCTAGTGCGCGGTCCTTCGGGTGCTGGGAAATCATCGCTAGCGCAAAGCGTCGCCTTCATTCAAGGGTGGCGCTATTACGAGGAGGTGGTGTCGTCGCGAACACAGGCGCAGGACCTCTTGTGGCGTTTTGACGCGGTCGTTCGCTTGAGCGACGCGCTCGATACTACCAAGACTGTGACATCACTGGGGGCCTACGTGCAGCCGGGCGTCCTCTGGTGGGGATTTGATCGCGCAAGTGCCGCGAAGCGAGGAATCGAGATGGAGGAGACGAGCCTACTTCCGGATCCCTCCATCTGGCTCTCGGATTCGGCTCGCGCGGTGGTCCTAATTGACGAGATCGACAAGGCGGATCCAGATGTCCCGAACAACCTGCTCGTGCCAATCGGTTCGCTCGAATTCAACGTCGCTGAAATCGGCGTGACCGTCAAAGCGGATGAGCCTCCACTTGTCGTGATTACCACGAACGATGAGCGCGAGCTACCGAACGCCTTCGTACGCCGTTGTGTGGTCATAACGATAACGGCGCCGTCGCGGGCACGCCTTAACGAGATCGCAACCGCGCATTTCGGACAAGACGACTACGGCGTTTACGATCCGATCGCCGTGATCGTCGAGCAGTTTGCTTCTTCGCGTGAAAGACGAGGCCGCCCCACGCCGAGCACGGCCGAATATCTGGACGCGATCAGCGTCTGCCGTTCTTTGGGAATTATCCCTGGCGTTAGTCGCGAATGGGAGGCTGTGGTTTCCGCCCTCTTTGAGAAGACAAGGAGGCCGAATAATGGAGAAGGATAAGCTCCGTCAGATCTTCGTTGGCGATCTGTTCCGCGCGGTCCATCGCCTTCGGTCGGACGGCGAAGTGACGGCTGCCATTGCACGCATGTTAAACCTCGATAATTTGATTCCATCTCCAAAGACGTCGTCGGCAACCGACGCTGTCCACGAAAACCGGAGGACGGAAGCAATTCACACCGTCGCTCCGGACGCAATCCCGGTCAAGAGGGAGATGCCGCGTACGCCTGTGGTAAAGGGGTCCCCGAAGGCGCGCCTTCGCGTCGCCCCTATGTCGATCGAGATGATTCCGCAGCCTGATGTGAAGAGTGCCGCCGACGGTTTTGTGGCGCCTCTGATCGCGGCAAGCGCTGATGAAGAGCGTGAGGCGCTTCCCACACTGCTTTCGTTGTTAAATCCAGCTTGGACCCGCGCGATCCTTGGTGCAGCCGTGGAGATGCGCGCTGATGATGGCCCGGTCGATATTCCTGCGGTCGTCGAGCAGGTAGTTCAGGGACTTATTCCTTCCCGTCTGCCCCGGTTGTCGCTAACCACTCTCAGGCGCGGTGCGCATGTTCTAATAGACCGCGGCTCAGGCATGGTTCCTTTTGCGCGCGATGCCGATCAGCTGGCAGGCGAATTGGCCTCGCTCGTCGGAGCCGATATAACGGCCATTTTTCGCTTTCGCGGGATTCCGACAGCGGGATTGTTCGATGTCGCGCGGCGACGCGAAGTATCATTCAACCCGCCCTCGCGGGGGGTGCCCCTAATCCTGATTACCGATCTCGGCATCGCCGAAGATCCCCTAATAGACGGAAAGGCGAATGTTGCGGACTGGGCGGATTTCTTCCGTGATCTTCGATGGTTTGGTTGTCCTGCGGTGGTATTCATTCCGTACCCGCGCCGACGCTGGCCTTCACATCTGAGGAGGGCTGCTCTACTAATCGAGTGGGATCGCCGAACTACGGCGGGAGGCATACGCGCGTCGAGGCGTTTTTCAGCGCATAACTCATGAGTTTTTCCCATTCGCGACGACTTCTAAGTGAAGCCTCGGAAGAGGCGGTCCGACTGGCGCGCGTCGTCTCACTCGCTGCTCGAATCGAGCCGGAGCTTCTCCGGCGTGCCCGGCTGGAACTGCTTCCAGACCTGGATGTCTCCGCCGAGGCAGATTTTTGGTTTGGCAATTTCCACGAGACACGTAGCACGCGTTGGTTGGTTCTACGACCCGAATTGGCCGATATCCTGCGCGATGAGCTGACGCTTGATCGCGGTCTTCTCGATCGTGCTTGGGATGTCTTGAGACGAGTACACGTCAATGCCTCTCCCATGATCATTTTGGAAGAGGAAGTCACGTATCTCGCACTTTCCTCTGGCGGCAGTACTGGAGAGGCTATCGAGCGAAAGCTGGCCTCGGTCGCGCAAGCGATCGTCACGCAGTCGCGGGCTGGCTTACTTGATTGGGCGCTCCGCGCTATCCCGCACCTACCGCAGCGTGCAAGAGAGAGCCAAGGAGCCCTTGTATTGAACCTGATCGCAAGCGGTGCGTTCCCGAAGGTGGGAGTCCCACGTATTCCGATCGACTCAGCGTTGACCGCGCTTGTGGCCAGGAGCCTAACCACCACAGATATCTGGCTTCGTCTAGTTGACCAGACGCGACGCCGGTACCGCCTCGATATCAGTCGCCGCCAGATTGACGCTAGCGTGGCCATTCAGGTGCCTAAGACTGAGCCGGTGGTAGTCGAAGTGATTTCACCCAATCAGACTGACCTCGTGACTATCGGCGCCGAGCGAATGGAGTTTGTCCAGATGCCGCTCGGCTCCGAGAATGGTCTAACCCTCCGAACCGCGGCCGGAAACGTATATCGCATCCAACTTGATTGGAGCGGCAAAGCGAATACTGCGGTCTTGGTCGTCGGTCCTGCGGTCGACCTATCGCCCTGGCTGGCAGAAATAGCTCGCGAACTGGGTCAAATGCTCGCCCGCGAGGGCTACAAGTTGATTACTGCCGGCGGGACAGGTGTCGAGGAGATTGTGGCCGAATCTTTCCTCGCGGCGGCGGGAGACACAGCGAAAGCCCGCCTGCGACATGTCGTCGGCCCTCGGCGTCAAGCGGCGGTAAAGTTCGGAAGAGTGGTGCAAACGCGTTCGGATCAGGAGTGGGTACGTACCGCGATGATCGACGCGAACGCCGTAGTCGTACTTGAAGGCGGACCGAGGACAAAGATGGTTGCGAAGAAAGCCTTGGAATCGGGCGTACCTGTCGTACCGGTTGGCGCGACCGGAGCGGCCGCATCTCTTCGGGAGGAAGCGACTCGCGATTGGCTCTCCCTCGGTATGTGGATGTTTTCCATTCTTCATTACAGCGAAGGCGAAGTGGGTGCTCAAATCCACGCTATAAGCGAACTGCTCGGTCTCCGCGATCGAACGCGATGGAATCTGATCGACGATGAGCCTCCTGCCCGTTGATCGCTGGCTGCGGCCAAGCTTTTGCGGGGTTCCCCTCGGCTCGCACACGGCGTAAGGCCGACACTCGTATCTGACGTTCTTTCGCGCTGACTTAGTTACAATCCGCGCCCTATGTTCGACGCCATTCGCTTCGCGAGGCGGCTCATCGATATCCCGTCGCCGACTGAGAGCGAGCTCGACGTTGCCGGGTTTCTGCATGACGAGCTGGCGGCGCTTGGGTATTCGTGTCGCAGGCAGCCGGTCAGTGAGCGGCGATTCAACGTCTACGCGGCGGCTGGCGGCAGGCCGCGGGTGGTCATCAACTCGCACATCGACACCGTGCCGCCGTGGTTTGGGGCTTCCGAGGATGAGGAGTTTCTGTATGGGCGGGGGGCGTGCGATACGAAGGGGATCATCGCGGCGATGATTGCGGCGGGGGAACGGCTGCGGGGGGATGGGATCGACGACTTCGCCTATCTCTTCGTCGTCGGCGAGGAGACTGATTCGATGGGGGCAAAGATGGCCAACACGGAGTTTGCCGGCATCGGATCGGAGTATGTCGTCGTCGGCGAGCCGACGGAGTCGATGTTCGCGCGGGCGTCGAAGGGGGCGTTGACCTGTTTCGTTCGCTTTGACGGCGTCGCCGGGCATTCGGCGTATCCCGAGCGCGGCGACTCGGCCATCAACAAGATGGTGGCGGCGATCGCGGAGATCAATGCCACCCGCTGGGGCACTGACGACGACCTCGGCGAGACCACGGTCAACGTCGGCGTCGTGCGCGGCGGCGAAAAGCCGAATGTGATTCCGGCCGAGGCCGAGTGCCAGATGATCTTCCGCACGGTCACGCATCCCGATGAGGTGCAGGCCAGGCTGCAAGCGATCGTGGCGAAGCACGGCGGCACGATCACCGTCTCCCGCGGCAATCCGCCGCAATTCATGCACGTGCCGGGCGGAGCTCCATCGCGCGTGGTTGCGTTCAACACCGACGTGCCGCATCTCGGCGCGCTGGGAAAGCCGCTGCTGTTCGGGCCGGGCTCGATCCTCGATGCCCACGGCGCGAATGAGAAGATCGCGAAGAAGGATCTTCTCGACGCAATCGAGACGTATCAGAAACTCGTTGTAACGTTGCTGCAGGGAGGGGTTGTGTAGTCTCGCGGTTACGCGGTCGCGCGGTGGGGATGCCGCGAGACCCCGCAACCGCGAGACTCCGCAACCCCGTTAAGGAGACACATTGCCGAGCCTCGACACCCCCATCTACCTCATCGCCGCCGTCCGTACGCCGATCGGGAAATTCGGCGGCGGGTTGTCGTCGCTCACCGCGGCGGAGCTGGGGATCGCCAGCGCGAAGGCGACGCTGGCGCGCAGCGGGATCGATCCGAGTGCCGTCGATGAAGTGATCTTCGGCAATGCACGGCAGGCGGGCGTCGGACCAAACGTGGCCCGGCAGATCGCCATCAAGTCGGGACTGCCTCACGAGACGCCGGCGTACACGGTCAATCAGGCCTGCGGCTCCGGACTTCGCTCGATCATGAACGCCGCCGATCAGATCCGCCTCGGCCAGGCCAGCGTCGTCCTCGCCGGCGGCACGGAGTCGATGTCGAACACGCCGTACCTCCTGCCGCGCGCGCGCTGGGGATATCGCATGGGCGATGCGGAAGTGGTCGACGGCATGTACCGCGACGGCTTTCTCTGTCCGCTGGCAGACGAGATGATGGGAGCGACGGCGGAGACGCTGGCCGACCGCTACGGCATCTCGCGCCAGGAGCAGGACGCCTACGCCGTGTGGACGCAGCGCCGCGCGGGCGTGGCGTACGACGAGGGCCGCTTTCGCGATGAGATCGTGCCGGTCACGGTGGCCGGCCGTAAGGGCGATGTGGTCATCGACAAGGATGAACACCCTCGTTTCGATGCCGACCTCGGCTCGCTGGCGAAGCTGCCGCCGGTCTTCCGCAAGAACGGCACCGTCCACGCCGGCAACTCGTCAGGGATCACCGATGGCGCCTCGTCGATGCTCGTTGCCTCGGCCGATGCGGTGCATCGTCACGGCCTGACGCCGATGGCGCGGATCATCGGCTATGCGCAGGCTGGCGTCGATCCGAAGATCATGGGAATCGGACCGGTTCCTGCCACAAGGAAGCTCCTGGCTGATATAGGCATCTCGCTCGATGACATCGATCTCATCGAGCTGAATGAAGCGTTCGCTGCGCAGGTGCTGGCGTGCGACCGCGAGCTGCATTTCGACCGCGACAAGATCAACGTCCACGGCGGCGCTATTTCTCTGGGACATCCGATCGGCGCAACGGGAGCACGGATTACGACGACGTTGCTTCACGCGCTGGCGTCACGGTCCAAGCGCCTTGGATTGGCGACGTTGTGTATCAGCGGTGGCATGGGGATCTCTCTGCTGGTGGAGAGGGATTGATCCGCAGATGACGCAGATGAGCACAGATGGGGATGCGGTCTTTTTATCTGTGTCCATCTGCGTCATCTGCGGATAAGAATGTAACGAATGATCTTCACCGACTCCCACTGCCACCTCACCATGTCCGACGCCGAGTCGACGCTGGTGCGCGCGAGGGACGCCGGCGTACGCGGCTTCGTCGTTCCCGGCACGAAACTCTCCGACGCGCCGGAAACCGTTGCCGTTGCTCAGAAGCATGCCGACGTCTGGGCCGCCGTCGGCTTTCATCCGCATGAGGCGAAAGACTGCGATGACGCGGCGTTCGCGGAGATCGAGCGGCTGGCGGCGGATCCGCGGGTCGTTGCCGTCGGGGAGTGTGGACTCGATTACCACTACATGCACTCGCCGCGCGAAACACAGATTGCCGTTTTCGAGCGGCATCTCGATCTTGCCAAACGGATCGACAAGCCGATCATCGTCCACAACCGCGAGTCGACCGAGGACATGGTGGCCATCCTCTCGGCCAGCGGCGCGCGCGGGATCCTCCATTCGTTCACGGAGTCGGAGGACGTAGCCCGGAAGTTCATCGAGGCCGGATACTTCATCTCCTTCTCCGGCATCGTCACCTTCCGCAGCGCCGATTCGCTCCGCGCCTGCGCGAAGGCGCTGCCGCATGACCGCGTGCTCATCGAGACCGACACGCCGTTTCTCGCTCCAGTCCCCTTCCGGGGGCGGGACAACGAGCCGGCGTACGTCATCAAAGTGGCCGAGCTGCTGGCGACGTTGTGGGGCATGCCGGTCGAGGAAGTAGCGGCGACTACGACCGCAAATTTCGAGCGCGCCTTCGGCGTTACACTGCCGCGCTGATGCCGTCCACCCCTCATCTCTCCGTCGTTTTCCCCGTCTACAACGAGGAAGAAAACATCCCCATCCTTCTCGATGAGATCGCCAAGGCGCTGGATGGGAAGTGGTCGTACGAGATCGTGGCGGTCGACGACGGCTCGACGGACCGCAGTCTCGAAGTCCTGCGCGCGAGCCGAGCGAAACATCCCACGTTGCGCGTGCTGACGTTCGAGAAGAACAGCGGGCAGACGGCGGCGCTCGATGCGGCGTGGCGCGCGGCGCGCGGCATCTTCGTGGTCTCGCTCGACGCCGACCTGCAGAACGATCCGGCCGACATCCCGGGCATGATGCGTACGCTCGAGGAGAGTGGGGCCGACATGGTCATCGGCGTTCGCGTGAATCGTCACGACACCTGGTCGCGCAGGATGCAATCGAAGATCGGCAACGGTGTCCGCAACTGGATCACCAACGATCGCATCACCGACACCGGCTGTTCGTTGAAGTTGGTGAGGCGCGAGGCCATCGATCGCATCCGCCTCTACACCGGTATGCACCGCTTCCTGCCGACGCTGGTGAGGATGCACGGCTACAAGGTCGTGGAGATGCCGGTCAACCATCGTGCCCGCCAGTTCGGCGTCTCGAAGTATGGAGCGATGAACCGCGCCTTCCGCGGTCTGGCCGATTGTGTGGCGGTGAGGTGGATGTCGAAGAGGGTGCTTACGTACACGGTTAGGGAGGAGTAGTTCGGGGTTGCGGGGTCTCGGGGTTGCGCGGTCTCGCGGTTGCTGAGTTGCAAGGTTGCTTGGTACGCGAGAAATGACCAAGCAACCTCGCAACCCAGACAACTCAACACCGCGAGACCCCGTAACCGCGAGACCTCGCAACCGCGTAAACTGCCACGGTGCACTTCCCCCTCTCCTTCGACCCCCGCACCTGGCATTGGGACCTTCTTGCCGCGTTCGGGTTCGTGGCCCAGGCGCTGTTCGCGGCGCGTTTCATCGTGCAGTGGATTTCGTCCGAGCGCCGGAGGATGAGCCATGTGCCGATCGAGTTCTGGTACCTTTCGCTCTCCGGTGGCATCCTGATGACGATCTACGGCGTGGCGCGCCGCGATCCGGTCATCATCTTCGGCCAGGCTCCGGCGCTCATCGTCTACATCCGTAACCTGATGCTCATCCGAACCGCCCGCTCCCGCTCTCTCTGACCCCATGCTCGACCTCAGCGAAGACCACCGGCAAACACTCCTCGGAATCGCCCGGCAATCGATTGCCGCCATCCTCGACGGACGCGCCCCCGAGTGGAAGGACGATGACTTTGATGAGACGCTCCGCCGCCCGGCCGGTGCCTTCGTGACGCTGCGGACGCGCGAGGGGGACCTGCGAGGCTGCATCGGTTCGATCCATGCCGCGGAACTGCTTTACAAGGCCATCGCCTCGAGCGCCATCTCCGCGGCCTTTCGCGATCCTCGTTTCGAGCCCTTACGGCCCGGCGAGCTGGAACTGCTTTCGCTCGAGATCTCGGTCATGGGTCCGATCGAGGTGGTCACGAACGTCGAGGAGATCGTGATCGGCCGCGATGGCCTCATCATCAGTCGAGGGCGCCATGCCGGACTGCTGCTCCCGCAGGTGGCCACCGAGTACGAGTGGGATCGGGAGACGTTTCTCGACCAGACCTGCGTCAAAGCGGGCCTTCCGCGTGGAGCGTGGCGAGCTGAAGATTGCCGCGTCGAAAAGTTTTCAGCGATTGTCTTTAGCGAGTAAAGCACCAACCAGCAAGGAGTTGACGCTCCTTCGGCAAGGCTGACCTTGCTCAACGGCGGATTAAGGTTCACTCTCCCGTGGTTACCTCGCGTCGATTGATGTCTTATTCGTAGCGAAAATAACTGAGGGAGGACGATGGCCAGGAAGCGGCGCTCACTCACGGAATCCCTGTCTGTTCGCTCGGCGAAGGTACGCCGCAAGACGCAGTCGCATCGCCTCCTGCACTGGATCGGCGGCCGAGGAGTGGCGACGCTCGTCGTCGGCGCGGCGCTGTCGGTCGGCGGGTTGACCGAAGTGCTCCAGGGCGTCGATGTCGTCATTCCTACAGCGCCAGTTACCGCGAAAATCGCCAGGCAACAGGCATCATCCGGGCGTGTTCTCGCAAGCGCCGATGTCAGCGACACCTCGGCGAACGATCCCTCGAATCCCCCGCCGGACGGCCTCGTCGAGGGGAGCATCCATTTCCTGAACAAGGCGTTGCGGCCGGAGTCGGAGCCGCAATCAAAGGATGTTTTCCACCAGGAGATGCGGCGGATCAACGTCGCCATCCGGCGGGAGTTCTTCACGAACGCGGTGCCGTTCGGCGACCTCATTCATGCCAAGGCCCAGAAGTATGACGTCGATCCCTCCCTCCTCGCTGCCGTTGTCGAGACCGAATCGAGCTTTCGTTCCCACGCCCGGTCGCAGGTCGGAGCGCGCGGGCTGATGCAGCTCATGCCGCGGACCGGCCGCTGGCTCGGGGCACGGAACCTCTACAACGCGGAACAGAACGTCGATGCGGGTGCCAAGTATCTCAAGTACCTCAACGCCCGCTTCGATGGCAACCTGACCAAGACCATCGCCGCCTACAACGCCGGCGAAGGGAACGTCCGCCGTTACAACGGCGTCCCTCCCTTTCGCGAGACCCGCTCGTACGTGAAACGGGTCATGTCGCGTTACGAGAAGCGGAAGCGGGAACTGAAGCAGTTCGACGACCGGTATGGCGCGGGCGCTGGCAGCGATGAGGCAATGCTGACGTTGCGGTGACGCGGGTCTCGCGGTTGCGGGGTTGCGGGGTCTCGAGGTTGGGCGCCAGGTTGCTGAGTTGCAAGGTTGCTTAGTTGCTCGGTGAGCCAGAAATCCAAATCCAGCAATCCGTTACCCAGCAACCTTGCAACCCTGCAACCCAGCAACTCTGCAACCCAGCAACTCTGCGCCCGCCAACCCACCGCGAGACCGCGCAACCCCGCAACCGCGATACCCCGCACCAACCACTCCTTGACCGTTCCCCCTTGTTGAGATAACGTTTTCCCGACCTCGACAACCTTGGGAGGGGAAAATGGTCAGTGTGCGTAGGGTGGTTCCCGTTCTCCTGCTTGTGGTCGCTTTCCCTCTGTTCGGGGCGGCGAAGAAGTCATCGTCACATCCCCCGCGAGAGCTCCATCGCGTTGGCGACCATTGGACGGCCTACAACCCTCCTGACCCGGCCACCTGGCCGGCTGGCTCCAAAACCTACACGATCAAGGCCGGCGACACGCTTTGGGGTCTGGCCCAGCAGTTCTTCAAGAACGCCTACATGTGGCCGCAGCTCTGGGAGTCGAACACCTGGATCACGGACGCGCACTGGATCTATCCCGGCGACGTGCTCCTGATCGACGCGGAGGCCGCGCAGCCGATCGCCGCCGCGAGCACCACCGGCACCGGAACCACCGCACCAGCCCTGGTGACCGATACGACGACCGCCACCGCGAGCGAGCAGGGCTTCACACCTGCCGCGGACGCCCGCGAGGGATTCGTGACGGCGGCCGACGCGGTTGGCGGGTCGCGTAACCCGATCCCTCTCGGCACGGAGGCGGATGTTTACTGCTTCGGATACATCGGCGATCCGTCGGAGCCGATGCCGAATTCGATCATGGCGTGGGAAGACTCCGAGATGCGCTATGACCGCGGGGCGATCAGGCAGGACATCTCCGGCGGGACGGGCGATCTGGTCCTGCTCACCGGCGGGGCGGCGAGCGGCCTGGTCGCCGGCGAGACCTACATCGTCGTCGAGAGCGGCGATCTGGTGACCCATCCGGGCAAGCACACCGAGGTCGTCGGGAGGCAGTACGCGTATTGCGGGCAGATCCGCGTTCTCTGCACGGACGATCATCAGGCGCGCGGCATCATCACGCAGGCGTGCGCGGACATTCATATCGGCGCGCGGCTCAAGCCTCTGCCGCAGATCCCGATCCCGCTGGCGCGCGTTCCGAACATGCCGGCCTTCTGCGATCCGTCCAGCGGGAAGCGCCATGGTTACATCGTCGGTGCGCAGGGCGGTTGGGACACGGCTCTGGGTGAAGGTCTGCTCGTCGAGGTGAACCTCGGCCAGGCCGACCAGATCCAGCCGGGCGACTTCCTCACGGTCTATCGCGAGAATTTCGAGCCCGGCCAGCCGTACCAGGTCCTCGGCGAGGTCGGCATTCTGACCACGAACACGCATACCGCCACAGGCAAGATCGTGGCCATGCGCTATTCGATGAAGATCGGCGACCACGTGGAAATTCGTTGAACCGGTGGGTCGGTGGGTGGTTGGAGAACCGGGTTATCGGTTATCGGTTGTCAGTTGTCGGCTTTCAGTGGTCGGTTCCTGACAACCGACAACCGATAACCCAGTTACCGACAACCATTCTCGTTTCCGGCCCCGAACGTGGAAATCCTTCGACATCGCCGACCCTTTTGCTAGAATCGCGCGTCCGGGTCCATAGCTCAGCGGTTAGAGCTACCGGCTCATAACCGGCAGGTCCCAGGTTCGAATCCTGGTGGACCCACCAGGAAACGATGCGCGCAAGCCCAAACCTGACGAACGATCGACTCAGCCGCCGGCGCGGGCCGGCAGGGGAGTCGTTCGCCATGCCCGGGACGATGCTCGATCGAACCGGTGCCGCATTCTCACACCGCACAGGCGTTCCATCACCGGAACGCCTTTTTCGTTTTTGGAGGAATGGTTGAATCAGGACGTTGAAAAGCTTTGGGAGTTGCAAACAGTCCTGTCGCAGCTCGGAGATCGCGAAAAACAACTGACGGACAAGCCGGAGTCGTTCGCGGCCGTCGACCGCGAGTGGCAGAACGTCAATGCCGAAATGGAGAGGCTGCAGGCGCAGATCGAGCAGCTCTCACGGGAACGGCGGCGCGTCGACGGCGAGCTGACAGACCAGCAGGAGCTCCTGAAGAAATATCAGGGACAGCTCATGCAGGTGAAGAACCAGCAGCAGTACGCGGCGGCGTGGAAAGAGATCGACGCCACGCGCAAGCATGTGAAAGAGCTCGAGGACTCGACGCTCAAGACCATGACCGAGATCGACGGCTTGCAGAAGCAGAACGACGATCTGGCTGCCGGCAGCACCGATCTCAAGTCGCGCTGGGACGCGGAGCATGCCGCCTGGCAGCACTCACTCGGCGATCTGCGCGTCGAGGTCGAGGCGCTCAAGGCCCGCGCCGTCACGATCGAGTCGACGGTTCCCGAGCGCCTGCGCCGCGAGTTTCACCGCATCTTCAAGCAGCGGCAGAACGTCGCCATCGCACGCGTCGTGGCCGATTCCTGCAACGGATGCCGTACGCGCGTCCGCCCTGCCGTACTGCAGCAGCTCAAGCGCGGCGATCTCGTCCACTGCGAAGGCTGCAGCCGTATCCTCTACCTGGAGACGCCCCCATCCTGAAGATCACTGCCTTCGTCGACGGCGCTTGCCGCGGCAACCCCGGCCCGGCATCCTACGGTGTCTTCATGCGCAAGGAAGACGGCGAGATCATCGAGATCTCCGGCTTCCTCGGCACGACGACGAACAACGTCGCCGAGTACGCCGGCCTGCTCGAGGCGCTGGCGACGGCAAAATCCGAGGGCGCCACGGATGTGGAGATCGTCTCCGACTCGCTGCTGCTCGTGCAGCAGATGCTCGGCAAGTATCGCGTCAAACATCCGAACCTCGTGCCGTTGTACGAGCGGGCCAAGTCGATGGCGCGCCATTTCCCGAAATTCAAAATCCGCCACACGCTGCGCGCGGGAAACAAGGATGCCGACCGGCTGGCCAATGCCGCGCTCGACCGGGCCGCGCGCATGCCGAATGATCGATGGATCGAGCGTCGCCGTGACGATTCGTGAGAATGTCGCCGCCGTCGAAGAGCGGATCGCCCGCGCCTGCGCGCGCTCGGGCCGCACGCGCGGCGAGGTGACCCTCGTGGCGGTCTCGAAGACCTTCCCGGCCTCATTCATCGATGAAGCGATCGACGCCGGAATCACCGAGGTGGGGGAGAACAGGGTGCAGGAGGCGCGCGAGAAGAAGCCTCTCGTGCGCGGTGCCGCACGCTGGCACCTCATCGGGCACCTTCAGACGAACAAGGCCAGGGACGCCGTCAGGCTGTTCGACGTCATTCAGGCCGTCGACTCGCTCGACCTCGCCGAGAAGCTGGCGCGCGCCGCGGAGGCTCACGGCAAGCGCCAGGAGGTGATGTTGCAGGTCAATATCGGCGACGAGCCGCAGAAGAGCGGCATCGAACGGGCCGAGGTCGAGGCCGTGGCCAGGCAGGCAGCCGCGCTGGCCTCGCTGCGCGTCATCGGATTGATGGCCCTCCCCCCGATTGGCACTCCCGAGGAGTCGCGTCCATACTTTCGGGAGCTCCGGTCGATGCGCGATGCGCTCGGCCTCGAGCATCTGTCGATGGGGATGAGCGAAGACTTCGAGGCCGCGATCGAGGAAGGATCGACGATCGTCCGCGTCGGCCGCGCCATCTTCGGGAGCCGAGGCTAGATGGGAATCGTGGTGCCGTTCTTCAACGCCTTTCTGATCATTCTGCAGGTGATCGAGTGGATCGTCCTGGTCTGGGTGATCATCTCCTGGATTCTCTTCTTCGCCTCGCAGACCTCGTTCCGCTGGCGCCACAAGTCGGCGTACATGATCCTCAACCAGCTCAACGACATCTTCTCGCGGATGACGCATCCGTTCCTGCGCCCGTTCCGGCGCATTCTGCCGCCGCACAAGACCGCCGGCATCGACTGGTCGCCGCTGCTGCTCCTGTTGGCCATTTACATCATCCGCGGCGTGGCGGAGTACATTTTCAGGACGTGGGTGTTCCGCGGTTACTGAGAGCGGTGAATATGAATTGACTTTCGGTATTTGCTGAGCGTGGAGTCTTCGCCGGATCTAATGTGGCAGCACAGACACTCTTGTCTGTGCCCGGCGGCGAAGCCGCGCATTTCGCCGGCAGACGAGTCCAAGGTCCCAAACTCAAACGTGACTGTGCGTCGCCTTCACGGCTTCGGATTGACGTTCGTCCCCGTGCAGAGCGTGGTCGTGCCGTCTGTCAGCGTCGTCCCGGGCGGACAGACGAAGACGCCGCCGGCGGGGCCGATCGGTACGGCGGTGTTGACCGGTGGCTCGTTGAAGAAGTGGATGAACCCCGCACCCTGGAAGGCTGCCGGCGTGCAGCCGTTTCCGAGCGGCGCGGCATCGTATTCGGCGGTCATTCGGTTGCCACCGACAGTGCCGAACATCGTCACGGTCACCCAGTTCTGGCTGGGTCGGGGGCCTGCGGTGGTCGTTGCCCCGGCTGGCGCCAGGCTGGTCCGGGCATTTGTCGGTCCGGCGTCGCCGGTTACCGAATACGTCGTGCTGCCTCCATTATTGAGATTCAGGTAGAGCCAGCCGCCGACGTCAGGTCCGAACAGGTTCGGATAGGTGGTATCGCTGGATGAAAACGACGACGACGACGGAAGGCTGGGTCTCCCGCAGAAAGGGTTTACAAAGTCGCAAATCCGGGTAATGGATGCATTCTCGTGCTCGTCGAAGCGGATGACTTCGGCGATGGGTATGGCGGAGTTATTAATGTACGCCGCACACGTTCGTCCTCCCGTTCCTTCGCGCCAGATGGTGAGGTTCGTGGCGAGATTCGACGGCCCTCCCTGGATATAGCGGGCGGCAAACGTCGACGGAAGCGGCTGGCGGCGATCCATCGTCCGCGTCGCCGACGGCGTGTACCGGTCGTAGAAGGTGTAGGGCAGACCTGTGGCCACGTTCGAGCCTGCGCCGCCACCTTCGGGCACCGCGCGGACATGCACCATCGGGTTGCCTGCCGCGTCGAGCGCACTGGCGATGCCGGTGCCGGACGGGACTGCACCGATCTGCTGGTAGTCGCCGAGCAGCACATTGTCAAAGAGGAGATCGGCCGTGTAGAAGAGCGGATCGAGCGGTGTACGGTCGGTACAACTGGCGACGAGGTCGATCGTCGCGTAGCCGATCGCGTCCGAGTGAACTGCGCCCGTAGTGCTGCACCCGGTCACTCCGCCGCCGGGGTTGAAGACGCCGGTTGTCAACGCCGAACGCACAGCCGTCAGGATGGACGCCGGCACCGTTCCGGGCGTGTTGGCGCAATCGGCAGAGGCGCGAATGTTCGGGTTTATGCTCACCGACAGCGATCCCGGCGTCGCCGCCGAGCTCGTGCCGCTCGGCGGCGCGATGGTCCCTCGGATCAGGATGTCGGCCAGATTGATGGCCTGCACGTCGTACCCGGTGAGGAAGACGTTGAACGTCAGCACTGGAAACGCCCAGTCGGTCCAGAGGGTGACATGCGCGATCTGCGGATAGCGCGAGACGTTCGTGATCGTGAAGAGCGTCGTTCGTCCGGACGTGCCGCTCACGTCGACCTCGAAGTACGGCAGCAGGAGCGTCGCCGCGGGGCCGACCTTCACATCGCAACTGTCGTCGTTGTTGATCGACGACGGCGTCGCCGCCGTTGCAGCGATGCAGAGGAGGAACGAGGCGACCAGCCACAGCGCGGTTTTCATGGATTCGGGTTGACGTTCGTGCCGGTGCATAACGTTGTCGTGCCGTCCGTGAGCGTCGTGCCGGGTGGACAGACGAAGACGCCGGGTCCGATCGGGGGACCCGGCGCCAAAAAGAACACTCCGTTGATGGGCGCGGCCGGCGTGCAGCCGTTTCCCAGCGGTGCGGCGTCGAATTCCGCGGTCATCCGGTTGCCGCCGGCGTTCCCGAACATCGTTGTGGTTACCCAGTTCTGGCTCGCGCGCGGAGTGCCGAACACGGTCGGGCCAGAGGTGGTCGTTCCGCCCGCGTGGTTCGTGACCGAGTAGACCTGTCCCCCACCGTTGTTGAGGTTCATGTACATCCAACCACCAACGTCCGTTCCCACGATCACCGGAAAGGTGGAGCTGGCGGTGTTCGTTAAGGAGGCTGTCGGCAGAGTCGGAGGAAAAGGACCGAGACAGCAGGGCGGACAGCAGCCGAATGCGGTCGGGTTCTCGTGCTCGTCGAAGCGAATGAACTCGCGGATGCCCATGGAGGCGTTGTTGATGTTCGATGCGCAGGACGCGCCGGCTCCCGTGAGCCCTTCCCGCCAGATCGTGAGGTTCGTTGCAAACGCGCTGGTACCACCCTGGATGAAGCGGGCGGCAAAGGTCGAGGGCAGCGGCTGACGGCGGTCCATCGTCCGTGTCGCCGCCGGCGTGTAGCGGTCGTAAAACGTGTAGGGTAGCCCGGTCGGTACATTCGCCCCCGCACCACCCCCCTCGGGGACCGCGCGGATATGCACCATCGGGTTGCCGGCCGCGTCGAACGCGCTTGCCGCTCCGGTGCCGGCGGGGCTGCCGCCGAGCTGCTGGTAGTCGCCGATCAAGACGTTGTCGAAAAGCAGATCGGTAAGGTAGTAGGTCGGATCGGACGGCAGGAGGTTCGTGCAATTCGCCACCACGTCGATGGTGGCGTAGCCGATGGCATTCGCATGCACGCCGCCGGCGGTGGTGCACGCTCTGACTGTGCCGCCGGGGTTGAAGACGCCGGTGGTCAGCGCGGTCCGGATCGCCGTGAGGATGCTTGCCGGCAGCAACGCTGGATTGCCGGCGCAGTCGAGCGTCGATCGCAGATTGCCGCCCGCGGCCGACAGAGCGCCCGGCGTCGTGGCGGGCGGGGTGCCGCTCGGCGGTGCGATGGTGCCGCGGACGATGACGTCGTAGAGATTGATGGCCTGTACGTCATACCCCGTCAGGAACAGGTTGAAGCTGAGCACCGGAAAGGCCCAGTCGGTCCAGAGCGTCACATGCGCGATCTGCGGGTAGCGGGTGACGTTCGTGACGGTGAACAGCGTCGTCTGACCCTGCAGAATCGGGTCCGTGTTGACCTCGAAGTACGGCAGCAGCAGCGTGGCCGCGGGACCGACGTTCACATCACAACTGTCGTCGTTGTTGATCGACGACGGCGTCGCCGCCGATGCAGCAGTGCAGAGGAGAAGCGAGGCGACGAGCAACAGCGCGGTTTTCATGGATTCGGATTGACGTTCGTGCCGGCGCATAACGCCGTTGTGCCATTCGTGAGCGTCGTGCCGGGCGGACAGAGGAAAACGCCGCCGCCGGGCCCGATCGGCGGACTTGACGTGATCACTCCGTTGATGGGCGCGGCCGGCGTGCAGCCGTTGCCGAGCGGTGCGGCGTCGAATTCCGCGGTCATCCGGCTGCCGCCGGCGTTGCCGAACATCGTTGTCGTGACCCAGTTCTGGCTGGCGCGTGGAGTGCCGAACACGGTCGGGGCCGAGGTGGTCGTTCCGCCTGCATGGTTCGTGACCGAGTAGACGGGTGATCCACCGTTGTTCAGGTTCAGGTACATCCAACCGGCAACATCCGTTCCCACGATGGACGGAAAGGTGTAGCTGGCGGTGTTCGTGGAGGACGTTGCTGGCAGATTCGGAGGCGTAGGCGTGCAAGGCGCACAGATCGGGGTGAAGACGAATGTGGTCGGGTTCTCGTGCTCGTCGAAGCGAATGCGCTCGCTGATGGCAATGTAGCTGTTGTTGACGTGCGATGCGCACGATGCGCCGGGTCCGGTCAGACCTTCCCGCCAGATCGTGTAGTTCGTAGCGAACGCGCCGGTGCCACCCTGGATGTAACGGACGGCAAAGGTAGACGGCAGCGGCTGACGACGATCGAACGTCCGTGTGGCCGATGGTGTGTAACGGTCGTAAAACGTGTAGGGAAGCGCCGTCGGTACATTCGCCCCTGCGCCACCCCCCTCTGGGACCGCGCGGATGTGCACCATCGGGTTGCCGGCCGCGTCAAGCACGCTTGCCGCTCCGCCGCCGGCCGGACTGCCACCGAGCTGCTGGTAGTCACCGATCAGCACATTGTCGAAGAGCAGATCGGTCGTGTAGTAGGACGGATTGGTGGGCAGGAGGTTCGTGCAATTCGCCACGACGTCGATGGTGGCGTAACCGATGGCGTTTTGATGGACGTCGCCGGTGGTGGAGCATGATGCGGCTCCGCCGCCGGGGATGAATACGCCGGTGGTCAGCGCGGCGCGCACGGCCGCGGTGATGCTTGCCGGCAGCAACGCTGGATTGCTGGCGCAGTCGAGCGTGGGTCGCAGATTGCCGCCCGAGGCTGACAGCGCGCCTGGTGTCGTGGCAGGCGTGGTTCCGCTCGGCGGCGCGATGACGCCGCGCACGATGACGTCGTAGAGGTTGATGGCCTGTACGTCGTAGCCGGTGAGGAAGAGGTTGAAGGAGAGCACCGGAAAGGCCCAGTCGGTCCAGATCGTGACGTGCGCGATCTGCGGGTAACGCGTGACGTTCGTGATGGTGAACAGCGTCGTCTGACCCTGCACAAGCGGGTTCGTGTTGACCTCGAAGTACGGTAGCAGCAGCGTGGCCGCGGGGCCGACCTTCACATCGCAACTGTCGTCGTTGTTGATCGACGACGGCGTCGCCGCCGATGCAGCGGTGCAGAGGAGGAGCGAGGCGACCAGCAACAGCGCGGTCTTCATGGATTCGGGTTGACGTTCGTGCCGGTGCACAGAGTGGTCGTGCCGTCCGTCATCGTCGTTCCCGGCGGACAGACGAAGACGCCTCCGCCGGGGCCGATCGGAGGACCTGATGAGAACCCACCGTTGATGGCCGCGGCCGGCGTGCAGCCGTTTCCGAGCGGCGCGGCATCGAATTCCGCGGTCATCCGGTTACCGCCGGCGTTGCCGAACATCGTTGCCGTCACCCAGTTCTGGCTGGCGCGCGGAGTGCCGAACACGGTCGGGGTCGAGGTGGTCGTTCCGCCCGCGTGGTTCGTGACCGAGTACTTGGGTGACCCACCGTTGTTGAGGTTCATGTACATCCAACCGCCAACGTCCTTTCCAACGAGGAACGGAAAGGCGGAGCTGGTGGTGTTCGTCGAGGAGGCTACCGGCAGCGTGGGAGCTGAAGGCCCGCAGGGCACACAGATCGGGCTGAAGGTGAATGCGGTCGGGTTCTCGTGCTCGTCGAAGCGAATGAACTCGCCGAGGGCAATGGAGGCGTTGTTGATGTGCGACGCGCACGACGCGCCGGGTCCGGTCAGACCTTCCCGCCAGATCGTGTAGTTCGTCGCGAACGCGCCGGTGCCACCCTGGATGTAACGGACGGCAAAGGTAGACGGCAGCGGCTGACGACGATCGAACGTCCGTGTGGCCGCGGGTGTGTAGCGGTCGTAAAACGTGTAGGGGAGCCCGGTCGGTACGTTCGCCCCTGCGCCACCCCCCTCGGGGACCGCTCGGATGTGCACCATCGGGTTGCCGGCCGCATCGAGCACGCTTGCCGCTCCGGTACCGGACGGACTGCCGCCGAGCTGCTGGTAGTCACCGATCAGCACGTTGTCGAAAAGCAGGTCGGTCGTGTAGTAGGACGGATTGGTGGGCAGGAGGTTCGTGCAATTCGCCACGACGTCGATGGTGGCGTAGCCGATGGCGTTTGCATGGACGCCGCCGGTGGTGGAGCATGATGCGGCTCCGCCGCCGGGGATGAAAACGCCGGTGGTCAGCGCGGTGCGCACGGCCGTGGTGATGCTTGCCGGCAGCAACGACGGATTGCTGGCGCAGTCGAGCGTGGGTCGCAGATTGCCGCCCGCGGCTGACAGCGCGCCTGGTGTCGTGGCAGGCGTGGTTCCACTCGGCGGCGCGATGACGCCGCGCACGATGACGTCGTAGAGGTTGATGGCTTGTACGTCGTAGCCGGTGAGGAACAGGTTGAAACTGAGCACCGGAAAGGACCAGTCGGTCCAGATGGTGACGTGGGCGATCTGCGGGTAGCGGGTGACATTGGTGATGGTGAAGAGTGTCGTCTGACCCTGTACCGTCGGATTCGTGTTGACCTCGAAGTACGGCAGCAGCAGCGTGGCCGCGGGACCGACCTTCACATCGCAACTGTCGTCGTTGTTGATCGACGATGGCACAGCCGCAAGGGCGCTGCCGCAGAGAAGGAGCGAGGCGAACAGCAGCCGTGCCGTCTTCATGGGATCGGGTTGACGTTCGTGCCGGTGCATTGCGTGCTCGATCCGTTGGTAAGGGTCGTGCCCGGCGGACAGACGAAGACGCCACCGGCCGGGCCGATGGGCACCATGGAGCTTGGGAAGGCGGCGGGCGAACAGCCGTTACCGAGCGATGCCGCGTCGAACTCCGCGGTCATGTGACTCGTGCCGAGGTTGCCGAACATCGTCACCGTCACCCAGTTCTGGCTTGGACGGGGGCCGATGGTCGTCGTCGATCCCGCCGGCGAGAGAACGGTCCGGACGTTCGTCGGTCCCGGTGCCCCGCCAACGTCCTTGGTTACCGAGTACGTGGTGCTGCCGCCGTTGTCGAGGTTCAGGTAAAACCAGCCGCCGACGTCGGGAGTGGTCAACGCGGGGTAGAGGGGATCGGCCGATGAGAACGAAGAGGTTACCGGGAGGGTCGGGGGGGGTGTGAAGCAGGTGCAGTTCAAGGGAGCTGCGACGGTGAAGGGATTTTCGTGCTCGTCGAAGCGGACGATCTCCCCAACGACCATGGCCCCCGACGCTTTGGCATCGGCGCAACTGCCGGCGCCGAACCCCTCGCGCCAGATGCTGAGATTCGTGCTGAACGCGTTCGTTCCTCCCTGGATGAAGCGCGATGCATAGGTGGAGGGAAGCGGTTGGCGGCGATCGAAAGTCCGCCTGGGCACCGGCGTGTAGCGGTCGTAGAAGGTGTACGGCAGCGCAGTGCCGACGTTCGATCCCGCGCCGCCCCCCTCGGGCACGGCCCGGAGGTGGACCATCGGATTGCCGCCGGCATCGAAGCTACTCGCCGGCAGGCCGGACGGATGCGGCCCGATCTGCTGGTAGTCGCCGATCAGGACGTTGTCGAAGAGAAGGTCGGTTTCGTAGTAGAGCGGATCGGAGGGCGCCCGCGCCGTGCAGCTCGCCACCAGGTCGACCGTGGCGTAGCCGATGGCGTTCGCGTGGACGCCGCCGATCTGGCTGCACGAGCTCGCCGAGAACGTGCCCAGCGTGAGCGCTGTCCGGATCGCGCCGATGATGCTCTGCGGGAACGTTCCGGGGTTGGTCCCGCAATCGAGTGGCGAGCGGAGGTTCGGATTGGTGCCCGTGGAAAGCGTCCCGGGCTTCGTCGTTGACGTGGTGCCGCTGGGCGGCGCCACGATGCCGCGTATCAGAACGTCGGCCAGGTTGATCGCCTGAACGTCGTAACCGGTGAGGTACTCGTTGAACGTCATCACCGGATACCCGTAGTCGGTCCAGAGCGTGACGTGCGCGATCTGGGGATAACGGACGACGTTCGTGACCGTGAAGAGCGTCGTCTGTCCCGTCGTGCCGCTGAGGTCGACCTCGAAGTAGGGCAGGAGGAGCGTGGCCGCCGGGCCCACCTTCACGTCACAGGTATCGTCGTTGTTGGTTGACGTTGGGGAGGCCGCAAACGCGGAGGTGGCAAGGAACAGCAGGACCGGGAGCCATTTCATGGAAGATCCCTCCGGATCACACGTTATGCTCGCAGATCATAAAAGTCACGGTTATTTTTCTGTTTTGGTGTGGGATTGCCAAAATCAATGGGATCACAGCATGTCGTGACGGTGCCTCTCCCAGCGCGCGCGGTGCCTCCTCCAGTTCGTTCTGTGCTCTTCCAGCGGCCGCGGTGCCTCTTCCAGGTTGTGCCGCGCCTCTCCCGGTGTGCGCGGTTCCTCTTCCAGGTTGGTCCGTTCCTCTCGCAGGTTGAGCCGCTCCTCTTCCAGGTGGAGCCGTGCCTCTTCCAGCGCGGGCGGTGAATCTGCTGGCGGACGCGGAAACGCATCGAGCGGACGGGGAAACGCATCGAGCGGACGGGGAAACGCATCGAGCGGACGGGGAAACGCATCAAGCGGACGCGGAAACACATCGAGCGGACGCCGAAACGCATCGAGCGGACGGGGAAACGCATCGAGCGGACGGGGAAACGCAACGAGCGGACGGGGAAACGCAACGAGCGGACGGGGAAACGCAACGAGCGGACGCGGAAACGCAACGAGCGGACGGGGAAACGCATCGAGCGGACGGGGAAACGCATCGAGCGGACGGGGAAACACTTCGAGCGGGAGCCAAAACGCACCGGGCGGAAGCGGAATCGCTGGGAGCGCGCGCGTCTCGCCTGCGCTTTCGATTGGCAGCATGGCGGGCATTACGCGCGCGCGGGACGCACGCGGTCCCAGGTTGTTACTTCTTCAACAGCCTGTTCCGCTTTCCGCTCAAGCTTCGGCCCACGTGACGTCGCGGCGTATACTCGATCGAAACTGTGCCGGGAGGGTGTCGATGCAAGGACTTACGCCGCTCGATATTCAGAAACAGACGTTCGCGCGCGTGTTCAAGGGCTACAACGCCGATGAAGTGCGCGGATACCTTCATCTGATCGCCGAGGAGATGGAAGGGCTGATCAGGGACGTCGACCGGCTCTCGCGCGAGAACGCCATGCTGCGCGAGGAGCTGGATGAGCACAACGCCCGCGAGCGCATCCTCAAAGACACGCTGCTCTCGGCGCAGAAGGTGTCTGAGGACGTGAAGGCCAATGCCCACAAAGAGGCGGAGCTGATCGTTAAGGATGCCGAGCTGCTCTCCGACCGGCTGACGTCGCAGGCGATGTCGCGGGTCGGCGATCTGGAGCGGGCCATTCAGGATCTCAAGATCGAACGGCGCGGCGCCCGCAACAAACTGCAGTCAATGCTCGACACCATGCAGCAACTGGTCATGCTCGACGCCGAGCAGGAAGCGAACGAGCAGCCGATCACGGCGATGTTCCGGGCGCGGGAGACGTAGCGCTGGCACTTCTGATCCGCAATCTTTCCCAGATCGCCACGCCCCTCGGCCGCGGGCCGTTGCGCGGTGGTGCGATGCGAGCGCTTGCCGTTTTCGATCGATCGGTCATCGTGATCCGCGGCGGCCGTTTTGCCTTCGTCGGACGTGAGGCTGATATTGGCGCCGATCTTCGCGCGGCGATCGACGATGATTTCGACGCCCGCGGCGCGACGGCCATCCCAGGCTTCATCGACTCGCATACCCACATCCCATTCGCCGGTTATCGCGAGACGGAGTTCAACCGGCGGCTGCAGGGAGAGACTTACGAACAGATCGCCGCGTCGGGAGGGGGGATCGCCTCGTCGGTGCATGCAACGCGAAGGGCCTCGCAGGAGGAGTTGGCCGAGAACATCCTCGCCCGCGCCCGGACGATGGCCCGTTACGGGACGACGACCGCCGAGGCCAAGAGCGGATATGGATTGAGCGTCGAAGGGGAGTTGAAACAGTTGCGGGCCATCCGCGATGCGAACCAGCGCTCGCCGGTGCGGCTGATCCCGACCTGCCTCGCGGCGCACGATTTTCCGCCGGAGAGCCGTGGCAGCGCGGCGGCGCGACGCGGCTATGTGTCGACGATCATCGGCGAGATCCTGCCGGCCGTCGCCGAGGAGAAGCTGGCCATCTTTTGCGACGTCTTCATCGAGCGTGGCGTTTTCACCAACGAGGAAGGCGACGCCGTTCTGCGCGCCGGCGCTGCCCTCGGCCTCGTGCCGCGCATGCACGCCGACGAGCTTTCCGACACGGACGGTGCCTCCCTCGCCGCCACCCTCGGCTGCGCCTCCGCCGACCATCTGATGCAGATCTCCGACGCCGGCATCGCCGCGCTGGCGGCATCGGACACCGCCGCCAACCTGTTGCCCGGCACCAGCTTTTTCCTCATGTCGGCGCGCTACGCCCCGGCCCGCCAACTGATCGACGCCGGCGCGATCGTCGCCCTCTCCACCGACTGCAACCCCGGCACATCGATGACCGAATCGATGCCGATGGTGATGCAACTGGCCACCCTGCAGATGAAGATGACGGTTGAGGAGTCGCTGACCGCCGCCACGCTGAACGGCGCCGCGTCATTGCAGATTGCTGACGAGACAGGCTCCATCGAATCCGGCAAACGCGCCGATCTCGTCCTGGTCGATGCCCCCAATTACCTGCATCTTGTCTACCACTTCGGGGTGAACCTCGTCGCGAAGGTGATGCGGGATGGGGAGTGGGTGGGGTAGCTTGACATCAGAAATTTGTTCGGCAAGATGTCAACGTGCGAACGACTCTCACACTCGATCCGGATGTGGCGAAGCTTGTTCGCGAGACGGTCGAACACGAGCATCTCCCTTTGAAGGATGTCATCAACGACGCCTTGCGGAGGGGCTTGAAGCCGAGCGAACCAAGACCAGAGTTCCGTGTCGTTCCCCATGCGAGCGCGCTGCAACCGGGGCTCGACCCGCGCAGGTTCAATCAGCTTGCCGACGAGATCGAGGATGAAGCCGTTCTGTCAAAGATCGCGCTAGAGAGTCAATGATCATCCCTGATATCAATCTACTTCTCTACGCATATTTCTCGGTGTTTCCGTTGCACGAGGCCGCCAGACGTTGGTGGGAAGGTATTGGGGAGCGCGGTGAGCAGGTCGGTCTCGCTCCTCCCGTACTGTTTGGTTTCGTCCGGATCGCGACCAATCGGCGTGTCTTCGTGCAGCCAATGGATTTGCAACAGGCGACCGGGATCGTCGAGGGCTGGCTGATACTACCAAGCATGCAGGTGCTGCGTCCCGGACCGCGTCACGTCAAGACGGCATTCGATTTGCTCCGGGTCGCGGGGACGAGCCGCGACCTAACGACCGACGCGCAGATCGCCGCCTACGCGTTAGAAACCAGAGGGGTTGTACACACAACGGACGGCGACTTCTCACGCTTTCCGGCAGTCGCGCAGATCGACCCTCTGGCGGAGTAGAAGAAAAGAGTTGTCTTGGGGCCGTTACGTTCGTTACGACACACCCAAATTAGATCGCAGCCCCGCCCGCCGCCGCCCGAACTGTTCGTCCACGGCGTTGAGAATGCCGGCGCCGCGCTCGGCGAACGCTTCGGGGATCCAGACCCGGGCTTCCCACGTTTGCGGCCCGTCGAGAACGATCTCTTCGTTGCCGAGCATCGCCAGGGCCGTTCCGGCTTCGATGACGTAAGGGACATCCGCTTTCTCGAGCCGGTCGATCAACTCGGCCACGAGCTCCGGCGACTTCTCCTCGATGAGCGGGAGGAGGTTGCCCATGTGCTCCAGTTGCGGCCGGAGCTCGGTGACGAGGGCGACATCGCAGTCGGAACAGTGCGTGATGCCTTCGCGGTATTCACTTTCGCATTCGGGGCAGAACATGGGAGGGATCTTCTCACAGGCGCCTCACGACGGAGCGCTGGCGTCTCGCCGGCTGGCCCGGGGGCGTCTCGCCCCAGGTCTGGCATACCCATACCTATTCGCTCGTAACCCTCAGCGGCGAGACCCTTCGGCTTCGCTCAGGGCAGGCTCTGCCGAGCCAGCCGGCGAGACGCCAGCGCTCCGACCGCGAACCATCACCCGTAATACGCGCAGATCTTCTCGTACAGCTTCGCCCCAATGGCACTCTTGGCCTCGGTGGTACAACCGGCGACGTGCGGAGTGAGGATGAGACGCGGATTGTCGGGCCAGCGGCGCGTCGGTGGCTCGGGATCGTAGACGTCGAGGGCAAGTCCGCCGAGGGTGTTGTGGGTGAGGGCATCGAGAGCGGCGTCGACGTCGAGGACTTCGCCGCGGGCGGCGTTGATCAACATCGCGCCGGATGGGAGCGCGGCCAGCTCGTTGGCGCCGATCATCGCGCGCGTCTCCGGGGTGAAGGGAACGTGCAGCGTGAGGATGTCGCTGGCGCGCAGAAGGGCATCGAGTGATGGAACGCGGACGGCGCCGCGCTGCGCAAAATCGTCGTCGGTGATGTAGGGATCGAAGGCGGCCACGCTCATTCCGAATGCACGGGCGAGCCGCGCCACGCGCATACCGACCTGACCCAATCCGACGATGCCGAGACGGTGATGGCGGAGCTCGTAGCGGGTGGCGCAATCGTCGCGGTCCCAGATGCCGCCGCGCATGGAGCGATCGTATGCAGGGACAGTTCGCGTGAGCGCGATCATGAATCCGATGACCAGCTCGGCGACGGCGTTGGCGTTCTCGCCGGGCATGTTGATGACGGCGATGCCGCGGTCGCGTGCGGCCTGCATGTCGATGTTGTCGGTGCCGCTGGTCCCCTGCGCGATCAGCTCCAGTTTCGTCGCGGCATCGATGACGCGCCTGGTGACGCGGTTGTACGAACGGGTGACGAGGATCTCGCAATCGCCGGCGATCGCCACCAACTCCTCCTCGGATTTCACAGGCCGGTCGACGATCTCGAAGCGGCCATCGGCATGTGCGCGCGTGAGGAGCGAGCGGTCGACGTCGGCGGCGATGAGGAGGCGTTTCATACCCGAAGTTTCTCACGCGGGGACGCGGAGACGCGGAGCAGGAGTCAAACCTCCGCGTCTCCGCGCCTTCGCGTGAGGATAGACTTTGACTGATCTTGCACTTCCTGAAAAAACATCGTATCGCCCTCGCCGCGCTCGCCGTTTATCACTTCGTCTTCTTCTTCCCAACCCTTTTCATGGGCCGTATCGCGTCGCCGAACGACGTCTTCTACAACTTCGATCCGTGGAAGAGCGTGCGGCAGGTCGAGGTGCAGAATTCGCTCATCAACGACCCGCCGACGGCGTACTACACGGTCCTCTCGCTGATCAAGACGGACTGGCATGCCTTTCACTGGAACCCGTTCATCGGCTCCGGCGTGCCGGGCTTCGGGTCGACTCTCCTCTCTCCCTTCAGCTTCTTTCCGGTGCTGCTGCTGCCGCTGCCATGGATCTACACCGGCATCATCCTGCTGAAGCTCAACGTCGCCTTCTGGCTGGCCTATCTCTGGCTGCGCGAGGAGCGCCTCGGCAAGCGCGGCGCGGCGGTGGGAGCGATTCTCTTCGCCGCGGCGGGACCGGTGGCGGTGCGGTGGTGGTGGCATGTGACGAACGCGGCGCCGCTCTATCCCGCGCTGCTCTGGATCGCGCTCCGCACGGCGCGGGGGAAGCGGACGCCTGCCTGGGCCATCGGCCTGGTCGCGCTCTGCTACGCCCTCTCGGCGTTTCCGGCGGCGATGGCGTATGGGGCGTACGCGGCGGTTGCGTATTTTGTGCACGTCGTGATTCGCGAACGCCGTTTCGCGCCGCGCGTTCTCGTCACCGCGGCGCTGGCGACGCTCTTCGGGGTGATGATCGCCGCGCCTTCCTTCATCCCTCTCGCGCAACTGGTCAAGCGCACCGGCTATCTCGAGTCGCGCGCCACGGCCGCGGCGGAGCATGTCTTTCCCCTCCACCACTTCGCGCTCTTCGTCAATCCCGATCGCCTCGGCAATCGTGCTTTGCGCGACTGGCGCGGCGACCGCGTCCTGGGGACGCTCAACAACTACATCGAGGCGACGGTTTACGTAGGCGTCATTGCGTTGCTGCTGATTCCTCTCGCCATTGCCAACCGGCGTGCGCGCTCGCGATGGTTCTGGCTGGCGATGCTGGCCGTGATGCTCGCGGCGATGTTCGGTTTCAGGCCGGTGGCGAAGATCGTCGGCAGTCTGCCCGGATTCAAGTACTCACCGCTGACGCGCATCGAGCTGATGCTGCCGATCGCCGTGGCCTATCTCGCCGCGGCCGGCGCGGCATTGCTCGCCCGAGGGCGATTTCGGCGCGCCATCGGCATGCTGCTCGCCGTCGCCTGCGCCGCCGATCTCGCGGTCTTCGCGGGCCGGTTCTATCCGTATCTCGAGCCCGCCCTGGCGTCGCCGCCGGTCACGCCAACCATCACCTTCCTGCAGTCGCAGCCGAAGCCATTTCGCATCGCACCGTTCTTCCTCTATCTCTGGCCGAACAGTTCCGAGCTGTACCGGCTGGAGGATGTCCGAAGTCACTTCTCATCCGAGGCCAGCTATCGGCGCTTGCTCGAACGGATCGATCCGAGCGCTGCGCTGACGTCGTCCACGGTCATCAACTTCAACAGCCTGAAATTCGACTTCAACGATCCGCTTGTGGGGATGCTCGGCATCCGTTACCTGTTGGAGCAGCGGTCGATCGACGTAATGAAGTGGACGATCTTCGCCAACACGAAGGCGGGGGTGAAAGAGATTGCGGCGACGGTGCTCGAGCCCGGCATGGCCGTGCAGCGCCACGTGCGCGTCGACGTCGAGCCGTTCTACGCCATCGAACTGCCGGTGGAGTTGCAGGCCGAGCTCGGGCGGTCGCCGCATCTCGATGTGACGCTGATGAAGGGGACGAGCGTGGTCTACGCGCGCGCGTTCACGGCGGGGGACATCACGGCGCTTGGCAAGATCTACGTCCCGCTCCGCCCCTACGCGCGCCTCGGCGAGTCGGTCGTGCTGCGCATCGCCGCAGTTGGCATGCGGGTGCGCATGCTGACCGGTGCCACCGAGGTTGCCGGCGATGCGCCGGTCTTCTACGGCCGGGTGACGACGCCGCTGATCTTCGAGCGCGACCTGCCTGACGGCCGCATCTTCCGCAACGTCGCCGAGGTGCCGCGCTTTCACGCCGTGACGCGGACGCGGTGGATGACCGTGGATGAGCTGCTGGCGACGAAGAGCGTCGACTTCGGCGACGAGGCCATCGTCACAGATCCTCGCCCGCGGACCGTCGAGGCATCCGACGCCGTCGTGACGCTGCGGAGCTATGCGGATGACGCGCAGGTGGTCGATGTCGCCGCGCCGGCGAAGACGCTGCTGGCGTCGTCGGAAAAGCTGACGCCCGAGCTTCGCGTGACGGTCGACGGCCGCGTCGTCGATCCGGTTCAGATCAACGTGCTCTTCGCCGGCGTGCCCATCCCGGCCGGCAATCACCGCGTCGTCTTCACGCGCCGCCTCGGCAGGGGATGGTGGTGGTTGGCGGGAGTTGCGCTGGTGTTGCTGGTGGCGCTGTCGGTCGTCGACGCGCGACGCCGCTCCATCATTTCGGCAGCGCGACCAGGATGATCTGATACGCGAACAGTCCGCGCCAGATGCGCGTGATCCATGTCAGCACGCGCTCGCCGAGGCGCAGGAGAGGGTCGGGCATCCAACCGATGATCAGGCGGATCGGTACCGACGAGCCGCGGATGGCGATGATGCGAAAGCCGGCCTTCTCGATCTCGCGCTTGATCGTGCGCATGGTGAAGAAGCGGAGATGGGTGAAGTCGAGGATGCCGCGGTCGCGATACTCGAAAACACCGAAGAGGAGTCCGAGGCGCACGGTGACGTTGGCGATGTTCGGAACGGAGAGGAAGAGGACGCCGTCGCTGGCCAGAGACCGCTTGACCATGTTCAGGAGCGTGGTGGAGTTTCGAAGATGCTCGATGACGTCGGCCAGCACGACGGCGTTCATGCCCGGCGGCAAGGTGCGCACCGTCTCGAGGTCGGCGATGACGACCTGATCGAAGCGCCCGCGAAGCTGACCGATACGGTCGGCGTCGTACTCGAACCCGATCGTCGTATCGAAGTGCGCGCGCACCGCCGAACCGAGCTCACCCCCCGCCGCGCCGAGGTCCAGTAGCGTTCCCCCCCGCGGCGTGTACCGCCGGATCAGCTCGATGAGAATCCGATGGCTGCTCCCCTCGAAATCCTTGAATGTATAGACGTTCGGCACGTTTCGCGGGAGGGTAGTGGAAGGGGTGGGGGAACACAACTCTTTCATTCGAAAGGCTTTCACCACAGAGGCACAGAGATCACAGAGGTTTTGTTTTCTCTGTGTCCTCTGCGCCTCTGTGGTTGAAAGCCTTTTACGTACCTCAATGCAGACCGACGGAGCCGACGTTCTTCAACGAGATCGAGATTCCGATGCTGGAGTCCGGCCGTTCGGTCGGCACGTAGACGAGGTAGCGGCGGTACTCCACGGCAATGCCGTAACAGGAGGCTGTGCCGCCGATGAGGTAGCGCTGCTCGAGGAACTTTCCCTTGTGGGCGTCGAAGTTGAGCTGCACGTCGGCGCGGATGCGGTTGCTGAGCAGCGACGAGCCGCTGTTGAGGCGGATCTGGCTGGAGGCGGTATCGACCGACACGCCGTTCACCGGCGGCTGTTTGTAGGATGAGAACCAGGTGAAGCTCAGGTATTTGTCGGCGCGTACGCCGGTGCCGAGGAGATTTGCCGAGAGGCTGGTCTGCGCGACCTGATGCGAGATGTTGCTGATCGTCGCCGAGGCGTCGAGGGTGATCGACGAGTACGGATTGACGTGCAACCCGGCGACGAGTGGTGTGAACTTACCCTGCTGGGGAACCGTCGAACCGGAGAGTCCGCCCGCGGTCGCGGACGTGAACTGCGTGCCGAGGGAGACCGACTGCGTCAGCGAGAACGACGCCACCTCGCGCGATGAGCCTCCCGCGGCAGACTCGCGTCCGATGAGGCGCTGCGTCAGCGAATACTCCACCGAGTTGCGCACGATCGGCAGGAAGGGGGAGTCGACCGTGTCGAAGCGGATGATGCGCTCCTGATCGTTTACGTTCGTCGTGTAGAGATAGCGGAAGCGCGGCTCGATGACGTGCTTGAACTTCGTGAATCCACCCAGCGATTCGTTGTAGACCTTCGAGAACGACGGCCCGACCACCTCGACCTGTCCCTGCGCGTAGAAGCGCTCGATCGCATTCTTGACCGCCGTCAATTGTCCGGTCGGATTGGCGACGGAGCTGTCGCTGAGGGTGTCGGAGTAATACGTTTCGCGCACGGAGATCTGGGGACGGACGGAGAGCCAGGCCGGCGTGCGGAGCTGCATCGAAAGCGTCGGGAAGATGTCGGCCCGGTAATAGTTCGCCGCCGGCCCGTTGACCAGACCGCTGGTGACCAGATGGGACGCTGACGACTCGAGGGAGTAGTAGAACGGACTCTCTCCAATCCGGTTCGGATAGAGCCGGAACTGCAGTGAGGGGAGCTGCTCGAAGCGCTGGCGCTCCGGCGGCTTGAGCGGATCGTTCGGATCGACATTGCCGAGGAGAATGTCCCGCCGGTCGGTGAGGATGTTGAACGAGTAGGTGCTGCGGTTCTTGGTCAGATACGCCGAGGAGTAGATCTGCGAGAGGGTGTGCAGGCGCGGGTCGTGCGAAAAACGGCGGAAGAACTCGAGGTTGGAGATGTCTTCCACATCGACGACGCCGCGAAAGCCGCCGGGCAGGTTGTTCTGCGAATGCTGGTAGTTGTAGCGCCACTCGTTGCGGCCGGTCTCCGGGTCGTGGACGGCGTATGCGTTCAGGTCGCCGTGCTTGACGTTGTCCGAGGGGCGGTAACGGATGCTGATCCCGCCGCCGTTGTAGCCCTTGTCGTTGATGTCGCCGTAGAACGTGGCGTCGGCGGTGTCGCCGAACGGGACGAAGTAGCCTAGCTCGATTCGGTCCCCATAGGTCGGCGAGAAGAGCACGCGCGGAATGAGAAAGCCCTGCGATCGGTCGCTCTTGGTCGGCCAGATCAGGCGCGGCGTGAAGATCAGGGGGATGTCGCGGGCCCGGAAGGTGACGTCCTTCATGTGCGCGTAGTCGTCGAGCGTGACGTCCGCCACGCCGATGTGAAAGGACCAGGCCGGCTTGTCGAGATCGCACGACGTGAACATCCCGTTCGTCAGGAGGTAGTGGTCTTCGGACAGCCGCTCGATCTTTTCACCGACGAAGTACATGTCGGGATGCAGGCTGCCGGTGGCGTTGAAGAAGGTGCCGGTCTTCGAGTCGAGGTTGAAGACGATGTGCTCGCCGGTGATCCTGGTCGGTCCCTGGTCGAGAATCACATGCCCCTCGGCGACGACGTCTTTCGTCTTCAGGTTGGCCGTGACCTTGTCGGCGTGGATGACGATGTCCTGGTACTTGATGACGACCTCTTTTTCCAGGATCAGGTACTCGTCGCGCACGACTTCCTGCCGTCCACCGGGCGCGGTGGACCATGTCACGTCGCCGCCGGTCTTCTTCACGCCGGGCGTGACGTGGAACTTGGGCTTCGGCTGGTTGTAGTACTGCCCCGCGGGTCCCATGTCTTTTCCCTGCGCGAAGAGCAGCGAGGGAGCGGTGGCGAGGAAGAGCGCGGCTGCGGTTCGGAGGAACAGGGCGGGATCAACCCTCATGCGTCGTCGTCATTGTATCCGACGACCCCTCATCTTCGGCGCCCGCGATGAAGACGGCCCGGTCGATATGGCTCATTTCCTGGATTTGCATGCGTAATTTGATGATCTCGATCTGGTAAAGGCGCGCCACGTCGTCGGTGCGATTGCGCTGCTGGCGCTTGCGAAGGGCGATGCGATTGGCGAGCCGGACGAACTCCCGGTGCGCGCGCCGGTCCGCCCATCCCCCGCGGCCGAGGCGCAACAGTGGATGAGCCGTGGCGCGAACGTCACGGTCGTTCATGAACCCGAGCGACGACTCGTGCCGCAGCTCGGCGCGAACGTCCGGCCACTGCTGGAAGACGGCCCCGACGACGATCAGCGGAAGGGCGGCGGCAGCGATGATGAGGATGTATCGCTCGCGGATTCCGTAACGCACCGCCAGCGACGGCAGCCAGGCCACGGCGATCGCCGCCGCGGCGGTGGCGACGTCGAAGGCAATCTGTTTCCTCTTGTCGGCGACATGGAAGACCGCGAAGGTGATGCCGTATCCGGCCACGGCGCCCGCCAGCATGAGGGAGGCCAGGATCCCCGCCTCGTGCACGGACGTCATCACGAAGGGGATCGCCGCCGTCGCCCCCATCACGCTTCCGACCAGCATCCCATCGACCGCCTCGGTTTCCCTGCCGGTGTGCCGCACGTAGAGCGCGGCCAGGGTGAGGGCGATGCCGCCGATGACTGGATAGAGGGCGCGGACGAGGAAGAGTACGAAAGCCACAGCCACGCCGATGGCCAGAGCGGTGCGCCAGGCCGTGCCGAGGTCGTTGTCGAGCGTCTTGAAGAAATGCGCCGCGGCCATGGCGGCCAGGAAGACCACATACACGACGATACAGAGAACGGGATCAGACATGCGTCAGGGGAATGAGTACCCGGCCTCATCGAAGCGAACGGGGTGCCGTAAAAAGTATCGTCGCGAGGTCTCGATGTCCATACGGATCTGGTTGGTCAGCTCCACGGCCGACTGGAACTGCTGCTCGCGGCGGAGCAGGCGGTGGAAGTAGAGCCGCACCGTGTCGCCGTAGACGTTGGAGTCGAAGTCGAGGATGTGGCTCTCGATGGTGATGGCGTAGTTCTCGTACAGAGTCGGTCGGACGCCGATGTTGGTCACGCTCTCGAAGGAGCGGCTGAAGCTTTCGAAGCGGGAGGTGGTGATGTAGACGCCGCCGCCGGGATAGAGCTCGTTGGCTGGATCGACGTTGACTGTGGGGAATCCGATCTTGCGCCCGAGGCGACGGCCGGTGGCGACGCGGCCATCGATGAAATAGGTGCGGGCCAGCGCCATGGCCACCGTGCGCATCGTTCCTTTTTTTACGGCGTCCCGCACGAGCGAGCTGGAGACGCGGATGCCGCGGATCTTCACCTCATCGACCCCCTGAACGGCGAAGCCGTGCCGCGCGCCGGCGGCTTTTAGTTTCTCCAGGTTCCCCTCGCGGCCGGCGCCGAAACAGAAGTCGCGGCCGATGCGGACGTCGCTGACCTGCAGCGTGCCGACGAGAAACTCGTCGATGAAGCGGTCCGCCGTCCACCGCGAGAACTCGTGCGTGAAGGGGACGACCAGCAGCGCATCCACTCCCATGTCGCGCAACAGCTCGTGTTTCTGCGGCAGGGTCAGGATCTGCGGCGGCACGCGGTCGGGTGCCACGATCGACAGCGGATGGGGATGAAAGGTGATGACCGCGGACGGGCGTCCGGTCTCGCGCGCCCGCGCCACGACGCCGCGGATGATGGCCTGATGCCCGATGTGCATCCCGTCAAAGTTCCCGATCGTGGCCACGCAGCCGCGAGGCAGGTCGGTCTGGCGAAGCGGATCGTTGATCAGGATCATTGTGCGAAGACGGGCGCGCGGATCATCGCATACGTTCGAAACGGAGCGCCGGCGTCTCGCCGGCTGGCCCGGGGGCGTCTCGCCCCCGAGGCTGCAAGACTCCAAGTCTTCGCCTGGTAACCTCAGCGGCGAGACGCCGGCGGGACGCCAGCGCTCCGGCCGTAAACGGCTTACGTTCAACGCCTCTAGGCTAAACTCATGCTCGTGAACAAGTACCGACTCTCCTTGATCCTCCTGCTCGCCGTCATCATCGCCACGACCGCCGTCGCCGCCGACCGCCCATCCCGCCCGCCCCAGAAGGGTTGCAAGTGGGAGAAAGTGACGAACGCGGCCACGGGGTTCGAAGCCTGGGTGGAACGCTGCGATTTTGGTTACCGCAAGATCGATCTCTTCTTCAAAGGCTCATCGCTCTTCAGCCGATTCTCGGATGGAGGGGCGCCGGATCCGCTGGTGGACGTCCTGCCGCTGTTGGCCGGCGAGACCGCGGAGAGCGGGATAAAGCGGATCTTCGCGTCGCACACCGATAAGAAACTGGTGAAGCGCTGCGTGCTCGCGCCGTATCCCGGCGATCGCCGTCCGGGAGCGACGCGTTATACCTTCCTCCCCGACAAGGCCTACAAGAAGGAGCTCGACGCCAAATCCGATCCGGGCGACGTCGGCGATCCACCTTGCGGCGATTGGGGCGATGCTCCCGACGGGATTCAGTACTTCGAAGTCCAGCCCGGTGCCCGCAGCGTCTTGTTCGTCCGCGTCGGGCAGGATGAGCCGTTGTTCGATGAAAAGACCCTGCGGCTGATCAAGTAGGCTCCTCCGTCCGGCCGGCGGCGCGGAACAGCAGCGCCATCCCTCCCACGAGCCAGACCAGGACAGGAATCAGCGACGCGCGCGTTCGTTTGCCGAAGAGCAACTCCCCGAGGTTGCCGGACTCGCCCGGGAGGGCGATCGCGCCGACGCTTCGCGTTCGGTGCCAGGGGAGGGCGGCGCGCGTCTCCTCGGGGATCCGTCCCGTGAAGAAGGCCGGCAGCAGGTAGCCGCCGATCGGGTTGTCGACCGCGGGACAGGGCATTGGATCGGTGGCGGTGGCGATGACATTGATCGACACCGACAACAACGCTGCGCAGATCCAAAGGGCCCGGAGCGGGCGCGAGCCAATCGTGCCTGCCGCCACCAACGGGATTCCGAGCAGCGGAACGATCGGCAGCAGATACCTCGGTCCGAATGCGCAGCCGCCATTCCAGCCATTGAAGCTCGCGATGGCGATGAAAAACATGGCCACAATCATGACCACCGCCCAGAGATCGTGGCGGAGGTCGCCTCGTCGCGCCATGATGACCAGGCCGATCACCGCGAACAGGAGAACCGGCGATGCGAAAAAGAGTCCGCGGTACGGTGAAGTCGAGATGCCATAGAGCGCTTCGAGCGATGGCAGTCGTAAAACCCCGAAAAGAGAGCCCTTCTCCGTGAAGCGTGTGCTCGCTTCCATGCCCGTTCGGAATGGCGAGCCGAAGGAGTGCCATTGATAGATCGCCATGAGAACGGTCAACGGAAGGCAGCCGGCGGCAAACCGCGCCGCCGCGCGCCAGGATCGAAGGCAGGCCACGATGAACAGGATCGGTGCCGCGGCACCGCAGACATAAAAGCAACTCAGGGAGATACTGGCCGCAAGTCCAGCCAGCAACGGATGTCTTGAAAGGAGCACCACGGCCAGCAGAAGAAACAGTGTCGCCGGAACCTGTGCAAAGAGCATTGTGGAATAGGGGAAAATCCCGGTGCCGAACAGAACGGCCGCGGCCACTGCAAGAGCGGCCGGTGCAGTGGCTCCGATCCGTCTTCGTCCATAGAGATAGAGCACCGGACCGATGCATGCTCCGCAGAGGCCGATGCTGAGCGCGGTCGCGATCCAGCAATTGATCCGCGTCATTCCCTCGATTTGTACATGGAGGAGCTTTTCCGTTGTGAAGATGATGGCGTATGGAATGGCGGCGAGCAGCGAGGCACCGGGCGGCTTGTTGATGTACGTGTGCCCGCCCGTTCCGGGCGAGAGATCGCCGGTATTCGCAGCGTAACCATCGACGTAGAGCGTGTGGCGCTCCACAACAGCGCGCGTGAGATCGAAATGCGCGTACGGGTTCCATCCCGCACCGCCGTCGAAATAGCCGAACGTCACGGCGGCAACGAGGAAAAGACCGGCCGCGATTCTGCCGTCCGCGCTCATAATGAATACAGCGCCGGCACCCCCAGTGTGATCGCCTCCCAATCCGGAGGGTTTGGTCCGAGCATCGTCACGAACTGATCGACCATTACCGGATCCCATTTGCCGCCCGCCGCTTCGCGCCGGAGCGTCTCCAGGGCGGCCGTATGCGAGAGCGGCGCGGGGCGATAGGAGCGGTGCGAGGTGAGCGCATCGTAGGCGTCGACGATGGAGAGCAGCCGGACCTCGTAGGGGATGGCCTCGCCGCGGAGGCCGTCGGGGTAGCCGCGGCCGTCGAAGCGCTCGTGATGATGCCGGATCATCCCCAGGATGGCGGCCAGGGTATTCAGCGGCCGCACCATCTCCTCGCCGATGACCGGATGGTCGATGACGCGGAGGAACTCCTCGCGCGTGAGCGGGCCCTGCTTGTTGAGCAGCGACTCCGGGACGGCGATCTTGCCGATGTCATGCAGCAGCCCGGCGATGCGGACGCGGTCGCCCGCGGCCTCGGCCAGCCCGAGGAAGATGGTGAACATGCGGGCGAGATCGCCGACGCGTTGGGAGTGGCCGCGCGTGTACTGGTCCTTTGCCTCCAGCGCCAGCGCCAGGGCGCAGATCACGCTGTGCGTCTGCTCGAGGTCGGCGTGATAGTCCTTGATCCGCAGCAGCGAGCGGATGCGGGTGATCAGCTCCAGGCGGTTCAGCGGATAGGCGATGAAATCGTCGGCGCCGGCCACGATCGCTTCCTGCCGCATCGAGCCGCCGTGGTTCGCGGTGAGGACGATGACAGGGAGGAACTCGTGGCGCGGGTCGGCCCGCAGAATGCGCAGCGTCTCGTCGCCGTCCATGACCGGCATGAGCAGGTCGAGCAGGACGACGTCGATCCCGTCGTTGTCGATGATCGCCACCGCCTCGGCGCCATTCTCGGCGAAGGAGACGCGGAGGCCGGCCCCGGCCAGGCTGGCCGCGACGAGGTCGCGGTTGACCGGATTGTCGTCGACGCAGAGCACGCGCGGCGGCGGCGCCATCTTCTGGCGCATATGGCGCGACGTCACCGGCGCGGGGTTCTCTTCGCCGAGCGCGGCGGCAAAAAACGACGTCAGCTCCGCGTCCCATGCGCCGTCACGCGCCTCGGCGCGCAGACGCGACAGCGCCTCGGCGTCGGGCAGATCGTCATCGTGGCGGATCTCGTCGTAGCGATTGGCGATGGCCACGATCCGCGCTTCCAGCGGGATGGCCTCACCGGCAAGAGCGTCGGGATAGCCGCGCCCGTCGATCCGCTCGTGATGCCAGCGCACGATCGGCACGAAGGGGCGGAAGGTCTTCATCGGATCGAGAATCGACGCGCCGATGCGCGTGTGCTCCGCGAAACGAGCGTGCTCCTCATCCGTCAGCACGCTCCTGGCCAGGAGGGCGTCCGGGATGCCGATCATGCCGACGTCGTGCAGCATGGCCCCCTTGACGACGATCTCGCGCTCTTCGCGCGACATGCCCAGCTTGTCGCACAGCCGCGCCGCGTACGCGGCCACACGCTGCACGTGCCCGCCGCTGCGCGGGTCCTTGTTCGAGAGCGCGTTGTTGAGCGTCAGGATGATGTTCTCGCTCGAGTCGAGCTCTTTGCGCAGATTGCGGATGCGCACCAGCGAGCGGATGCGGCTGCGCAACTCGTCTTTGTTGATCGGCTTGTTGAGGAAGTCGTCCGCGCCGCATTCGAGCGCCTTGATCTTGTCCTCGGTGCCGGTGAGCGCGGTCAGCATCAGGATGGGGATCGTCCGCCCGATCGTTTCTCCCTTGATGCAGCCGCAGGCCTCGTAACCGTCCATCACCGGCATCATCACGTCGAGCACGATGACCGACGGATTGATCTTCGGGTAGAGCTCCAGCGCCTCGCGGCCGTCATGTGCGAGCACGACGTCGTACCCCCAGGTCGAGAGATACTCCTCGAGCAGTTGCAGATTCTGTTCGTTATCGTCGACAGCGAGAACGATGTCTCGATCGGGGGGGGCGTTGCCGGAGGGGACCGCCTCTTCCGCGATGGCCATTCGGGGCGGCAATTATAGCCGCAGCGCCTGTTGCTCAGCCGGATAGACGATGTGATCGCCTTCCACGCGGGCGTGCTCGTTCATTACGTGTCTCTTCGCCGGCTGGCCGCTGATGATGTGAAGGACCTCGATCCCCCGCCTCGTCAACTCGTCGGCGATCAGGTTGCGATGACACCGCCACGGCACGGCCTCGGCGCACATGACGGAGACACGTTGCATCGCCGCGAGAGCGATGAGCTTGTCGATGGCGACGCGAAATTCATCCGAGGCCATGTAGTCGGCATACGCGCGAAACTGCTCGTTGCGCCAGGCCGTGTTGGGCGAATCGGCCGCCGGCTTCCGCCGTCCGCCGAGCTCCGGCATGTGGACGTAGGCAATGCCCTGCTCGGGCAGCCATCGCCCCATTGCCTCGCTCGAGAAATGCGGATAGCGCTTCGACCCTGGATACCGTCGAACGTCGGCGAGAAGGCCGATGGTGTGTTCTTGCAGCAGGGCGATGAATTCCTCGATCGAGCGGGTGGAGTGGCCGATGGTGTGGATTTGCATCGCGGTCTCGGGGTTACGCGGTTACGCGGTCTCGCGGTATGAATACCATGACCACCGCGAGACCGCGCAACCCCGAGACCGCGCAACCGCGATACGAATAATGCACCCTTCCCACCGGTTCTCTCTCGCGTTCCATGGCCTACTACAGCGAGCACGCCCAGCAGCTCAAACGCGATCTGGCGGCCGAGGTGCCGACCGATGAGTTGAGGACGCTGCATGCCAAGCGGCCGCTGCTGCATGCGTTGATCGCCTTCCTCAACGTCGCGGCGCTCGTCGCGGCAGGGGTGGCCATCGTCCACTTCGACCGCTGGTACTTCTGGCTGCCGTTCGCCTTCGTGGCCGGCTTCGCCGTGTTCGATTTCACGGTGCTGCTCCACGAGGTCGTCCATCGCGCGGTGCTGACGGAGTCGAGCGAGCGCGGCTATCGCGTTCTCGGCCTGCTCTACGCCGTACCAAGCGGCATCTCGGCGTCACAGTTCACCCGCTGGCACCTCGATCACCACCTCGGCCTCGGCTCGGACGTCGACGATCCCAAGCGCCACTACCTCTCGCCGAAGAAAAACGCCCGCTGGCTCAAGGCGCTCTACTTCACCCCGGCGCTCTTCCCGATCTACTTCCGCGCCGCCGCCAAAGAGACCGCCGCGTACGAGCCGGAGCTGCGCCGGCGCATCGCCCGCGAGCGCCTGTTCACGATCGCCTTCCAGCTCTCGGTGCTCGCGGCGATCGCCTGGATCGGCGGCTGGACCATCGCTTTCAAGCTCTACATCGTCCCGGTCTTCTTCATCTTCCCGATCGCCTTCGCCCTCAATCGCCTCGGCCAGCACTACGACATCGACCCATCCGACCCGGCCAAGTGGTCGACGCTGGTGAAGGCCTCGTGGTTCTGGGATGTGGTCTTCCTCTTCTCGAACTACCACCTCGAGCACCACTACTTCCCCGGCGTCCCCTTCTACAACCTCCCGCGCCTGCAGAAGCTCCTGATGCCGTTCTACCGCAAGCGCGGCATGACCCCCCTCGGCTACGGCACGCTGCTCTGGGGCTGGCTGGTTCTCAACCGCAAACCGCACGCGAACTGGGAGGACGCCGGCTCGGGCGTGGCGGTGGCGGCGACGGAGTAGGAGAATGGACGTAGGTCGGACTCTCCAGTCCGACCAGCCCGCGCTTTTGCGCGGGGTAAGGGCTTGTTCCTCGCGCAGCGAGGAGCGCGCAGCGCCGGAGCGCCGTCCGTCTCGGCGGCTGGCCCAGCGGCGTCTCGCCGCTGCGGAGGCGGAGCTGCTATCAACCCACGTAGTCCGCGAAAATCGCGATGTCGCAGGCGTCGGCGGCGTTAAGGACCTCCCAGAGGCTGTTTGCTTTCAGCGCGCCGATAGCGGCGTCCGACCTCCGTTTGCTTCCGTGATGGCTTGATGAGGCTTCAAACCACTTTGACTCGGTTTCGTGCCGCATTCTTCATGGACGGGCAGACTGGCCAGTCCGGCCTACGTTGCGGCGCATCCCCTGAGTCCACTAGTGGACTCGTGGAGTCGACTAGTGGACTCGCGGAGTCCACCTAGTGAGGTCGTGGAGTCCACTAATGGACTCGTGGAGTCGACTAGTAGACTCGCGGAGTCCACTAGTGAGGTCGTGGAGTCCACGAGTGGACTCGCGGAGTCGACTAATGGATTCGTGGAGTCCACCTAGTGAGGTCGTAGAGTCCACTAGTGGACTCGCGGAGTCGACTAGTGGACTCCTGGAGTCGACTAATGGACTCGTAGAGTCGACTAATGGACTCGTAGAGTCGACTAGTGGACTCCTGGAGTCCACTAATGGACTCTACGAGTGTGAGCGCACCCCCTATCGTCCCGGCCAACCTGTCGGGGCGCCTCGTTCGGGCGACAATTAAAGGTGAGAGCCTCCTGGCTGTGGCTTAACCCCCCTCCGAGTGAGCTCTGGGCCTACCCGACGAGTCCTTTCCCGACCCCCATGAGGCTTTAAGCCTACCCCATGAGGCTTTTTCCGACCCCCATGAGGCTCTGGGCCTACCCGAAGAGGCTTAAAGCCTCTTCGGTAGATCCATGGATCTACTCGAAGGGAGAAAACGCCTCATGAGTAGATCCATGGATGCCATCAAGAGGCAGATTTCCCTCTGAGGGAGCCTTCTGGCCGAACGGAATTGGCTTAAGGCCTATTAGGTAGATCCCAGGATCTACTCGGGCCAAAAAAATGCATATTCAAGAGATCCATGGATCTACACAACAGCCGATTCGACACTCACGCACGTCGGAACGCTTACCACGTCACGAAACCGCCGGCCACTGCATCGCCGATGACAGTCCAGGCACTCCCGCTAGCTCCTCGGCATGTGCAGAAGCCACATCCTCGAGCTCCCGCGTCAACACCGCATCGACGGACGTCCCCTCCCGCCGCGCCAGCTCCCGCAGCATGTCCCGCTGATACCGCGGGACTCGCGCCCGCAGCTCCACCAGCCGGATCGCCTCCGGCAGCACCGCCGCCGCGTCCTTACCGAGCGCATCTTCGATGACGGACTGCTCCCACTTCTGCATCGCCACCGCCACCAGCTCCTCCCGCGTCATCCGCTCCCCGATCGCCGTCCAAACCGCTACAATCGCCCCATCCTCGATCTCCCGTTTCAGCTCCTTGAGGGTGAACCCGAGCAGATTCGCCGCCGTCATGAGGGCGAAGTTGGGACGGGGAGAGAGGAAGATGTGACGGATACGGGAGCGGGTGGATTCGTCCATGGAAGGCCTCCTGATCGATAACATATATGTTATCGATCAGTTGACGAGTTGTCAAGGGTTGCTCGTGTGAACATTCAGTCGACTGCAACGCCAGAAGGGGAGATATTCGGCGCGCATCTGCGCGAACTGCGCATCGCGCGCAATCTCAGCCAGGCGCAGCTTGCCGAAGGCGCTCGGTCCAGTAAACCGTTCATCAGCAACATGGAGCGCGGGCTGACGACTCCGTCGCTCGGAATGCTATTGCGGTTGGCTGAGGCTCTAGGTTGCAGACCATCTGAACTGATGAAAGTCTTTGACCGCGGTCCACACATCTCGCCGAAGTCGCGGAAGGAGTGAACTCTCGTCGCACCAAGCCGAGGCCCAAGGATCGCCGCGCTCAATGACTTTGGCGAATAACTATCAGGGCAGACGAACGCCGAGATCCGGAGAAGGTAAGCAATTCTTCCTCAATGGTTTAGCTTAGCTCCGAGCGAAAAACTGGTTAGGAAGGTAGGGAAAACCGCGTGAACGTCACTCCTATACTGAGTGACAAGCCCGCTCGATCTGTGTTTGGTCAGTAATCCACCATCGGCCACAAGTTCTGTAGTTCGACGGGAAGCTGGGGGTTTCGAATTGCATCAAAACAATGTGTTCGACAGTCTCACGACGTTGACACCGCCTACGAGCAGTCGATCATGAACCCGATTGCAAGATTTCTGCATTTCTGGGCCGGAGTCGACAGTGACCTGCTCGCGTGGTGTCCTCAACACGAGCGGCGCAAGTACGTCAGCATTGGCACGCTAGTCCTGCTGACAGGGACGTTTGCGTTCATGTCTGCCGGCTATGCATTCTTCACGGTCTTCGATTCGGTTGCAGTTGGCATTGTCCTTGGTACTCTCTGGGCCTTCGTCATCATCAACGTGGATCGGTTACTTCTGATGACGTTCCCAAAAACCTTGGGCTGGTTCCGACAAATGTTGCATGCGTCGATGAGACTAGTATTGGCGACATTTATCGGGATTACAATTGCTCATCCTCTTGCCGTTCGATTGTTCCAAGCAGAAATCCAGGATAAGATCGCCGAGCAAGCCAAAACTGACCGTAGAATCACTGATTCTAACAGACAGAATGCGAGGCAGTTTGCGGAGCACGAGGCGAGCTCGACGAAGCAAGAATTGCCCGAGTTTGGCGAATTACAGCGGCGACAGGCGAAGCGAGAAAGTCTATCGGCCAACCTGACGGAATGCGAAAAACAAGCTGTGCTGGACCAGAAGGCTTATGTGTGCGAGGCTGATGGAACATGTGGGACAAGAGTGCCAGGATGCAGAGCTGAATGCGAAAGGAAGCGCGGAATCTATCTCAAAACAGAAGAGAGATGCCAGTCTGTACGGCAGGAGCTCAATACCGCCGACTCGTCTCTCAAAGATCCCGAGCAGAGACTTGTGTCGGCAGCGAAAGGGATTGACGCCAGGTTGAACGATTCACTGATTCAGATTGATAAGGAGTACCGGGATGCAATCGCAAAGCTAGAAAGAGGCAAGAAAGATTCATTTTTCGCGCGCTCCGAAGCGATGGCAACGTTGGGCGGGTCGGCGCAAACGAAGGTTCGGTTCGTCACATTAGCGTTGATTCTACTCGAGGCGATCGTAGTTCTGGTTAAGGTAATGACGCCTCAGGACTCGGCTGACAAGTTAGCGGCAGCCATTGGGAAGGCATTTGCTGAGGATCGGATCCGCGACCTTGCGGGACCGCTTGCTGGTGCAGGAATACCAGTCCAGCCGGTACGGCGATCAGTCTACTCCGAGCTCGCAGTCAACACTGGGCGGCCGGCAGAGTCAGAAGAGAAAGGAACACCGGAACGGATTACCGAGGGGGCGACTGAGCCGGTGCGTGCAAACTGGAGCAGGAATGGAATTCTGCTTTACGTAGCGATCACGATGCTGGTCACCGGTGGTGTTGCTGTTCGTCGCTCACTCGGCGACGCAGTGGAGACTGGTACGCTCTTCGTTGCTGTGATCACGTTCGTGCACGCAGCTAAGCAATCTAGGAGGTAAAGGAAATGACCGTTGAGATAAGACGTTCGTGGAGTGAACCACTGCGGATGGCGATGATTGGTCTTTTGAGCATTGCGGCTGTGGTGGGAGTGCATTATCTGTTTGATACGACCCCCCGACAAGCTTCCCTTGATTCGCACACCGTGAAGGAACTGACGAATCGATTGGACGATGTAAGCGAACGCGAGAATGCAACGGCTCACAAAATTGAGGAGCTGGAGCGAGTGGTCGAGAGCCTCAGGCGGCAGATAGAGCAGAGGGCGCCGTCGGTGCAACCGCCGTCTAGCCCGCCTCTCAATGGTGTATCAGATCCCACAACGGTGAGCCCTGCTTTGGAGTCTTCTGGTACAAATGAGACGTTGGCCCGATGCTTAGCGTACGTCGCGAAAGGAGAGTTTGATTCGAATATCCACAATCGACTCCTGGCAGACGTGGTTGCAGCGTACGCGGTGAGGGGTCTCTCGCCGGAGGTGAACATGGCGCTGCTCTCAGCAATTCAGCAGGTCAATGAGATAGGAGTGACGCACGTGATACAGGAGGTCAACGGCCTGCGGGCCGCCGACGGTGGACTCCGCCTTCGGACCTTCCTTGCAACGACGCCGAGGCTCACGTTTGATCAAAAGCGCCGGCTCCAGGCGGAACTTGCGAAGCACGGCAGATAGCTTGATTCACATTTGTTCCTTTCCCGCATTATAAGTTGGGGCATCTGGACTTAGAGACAACCCGGACGTTGAGTTTTCTAGATACGCCGCGAACTTACCGGAAGCGTGAATGTCATCCGCATCGCTAACCAGCGCGACGTGCATCGCTAGCTCCGCGGTTTCGTCGCGAACTCCAACGCCGCGGCGATTTTATCGTTGTCACGCCGTACTCTTCGATGATCTGCTCTTTTGTCATCCTGCCGAGGATGCGAGCGAGCGGGTAGGTTTTTGGTCGCACCTGGACAATCAACTTAGAGATACCCAGTAGGCTGTTAAGTGGAGTTTCCAGACACGCCCCCAACTTCCCCGACGCCACGGCGTCGGAGTAAGATTCAGCGCATGACTTCGTTCTCGATTGATCTCGCCGACGATACGGCAACCGCTCTTCGCGAGATTGCCGAAGAAACGGAGGAGACGCCGGACACGCTGATCCGTCGTGCGGTCGAGGAGTTGGTTGCCGATTACATGGACGGTCGTATCGCGATGCAGCGTCTTGCCGACCCGTCTGATCCGATGATCTCCTCGCAGGAGCTGCGGCGCCGTCTTGCGGAAGATTGAGTACAAGGCATCGGTAGGTCGCGAACTGCGGCGGCTCGACCGTCAGGTCGCGGCGCGCATCGTAGACAAGATCGAGGAGGATCTCGTATCGCCTGACCTTCGCCCCGTTCCGCTGAGTGGTCCATTCGCAGGGTTGTTCAAACTACGCGTCGGCGACTATCGCGTGATTTACGCACTATCCGCGGATAGCGTATCTGTCATTCGTATCGCTCATCGACGGGAGGTCTACCGTTAGCGGAACGAACGACAACTCACGCGGAGGCGCGGAGATGCGGAGGAGATGAGGAGGAGCTTCTTTCTCCGCGCACTCCGCGCCTCCGCGTGAATCCTTCGGCCAGAAGCACACGCTACTTACAGCAACCCCGTCAACACCAGATCCGCGATCTGGTCCGCGCTGTCCCCGAGGTTGTACTCCTTCTCCGACAGGATCCAAGACGTCACCATCTCGTCGAGAATCCCGAAGACCGCTTTGGCGCCGAGCTGGGGGTGGATCGTCCGGCGGAAGCTGCCGTCGGACTGGCCGTGCTCGATCATCTTGCGCAGCATGTTGAGGTAGTCGGCAACCTCCTGCTGGGAGAGAAGGCTCATGAACTTGAGGCTGTGCCGCAGCTCCACCTGCGCCACGATGGCCAGCGAGCGGTCGCGGCCGAGCGTTTCCAGGTGGTGGCGGATGGCGATGCGGATGCGCTCCTCGGGGCGGCGGATGTGGGCCAGCTCGCGCTCCAGCGACTGCAGGTAGTTGCGCGTGTGCTCGCGGAAGATCGTGACCAGCAGATCTTCCTTTCCGTCGAAGTAGAGGTAGATCGTCCCGTCGGCGACGCCGGCGGACTTGGCGATCTCAGAAACTTTGGCGTTGAAGTAGCCGTTCTGGGCGAAGACCTCGATGGCGGCGCGGAGGATGCGCTCCCGCTTGGTCGTGCCGCGGGCGGTCTCGGTGGGAGGAGGGATCGTCGATGCTTGCCGGGCCATCTGAATGAATGCTCATTCAGTGGGGGCCGGCTTGTCAAGTGAGTCGTTCACGCAATTCGTTGACGAAGGCCTGCCGGTCGCGGTCGTCCATGGCATCGCGCACCCGCCCATCGATGATCTCCATCACCTGGCGGCGGTCCAGCGCGGCGCTCACGGGATAGATGTGCAGATGCAGGTGCGGCGTGGCGATGCCGAGCTTCAGCAGGATGGCCCGATCGGCCCGTGTCACGGCGAGAAGGGCCCGCTCGGCGCGATGATGGACCGCGGCGAAGTGGAGATAGTCGTCGAGAGTCAGGTCCGCGACATTCTCCACATGCTCCCTCCAGACCACCATGGCGTGGCCGCGCACTGCCCAGTCGTCGTGCAGGATGACCAGCACGCGGGCATCGTCGAACAGCACCTCTCCGGCGGTGCGCGGCTCGTTGCAGAAGAGGCAGGTCATGATCAATAGATTAGAGGATTCGACCACCTATAATCCCCGGCCATGCGAACCCTCCGTTTCGGACGTACCAATGCTCAGGTCCCGGCCATCAGTCTTGGAACATGGGGACACGGCGGTCCGAACATGGCCGGCGACGCGCCGGTCGGCTGGAGCGGCCACGACGACCGGCTGGCGAAGGCGGCGCTGGTCGAGGCGCACCGGCAGGGGATCACGCACTGGGACACGGCCGACGCCTACGGCAGCGGCCACGCGGAGCAACTCATCGGCGAGGTGTTCGCCGAGGGGTTGCCGAGGAAGGATGTTTTCCTGGCGTCGAAGTTCGGGTACCAGACCGGGCCCTCCGATCACTGGTACGACCCCGATTTCATGCGCTCGCAATGCGAAGCATCGCTGCGCAACCTGCAGACGGACGTCATCGATCTCTACTACTTTCACCACTGCGACTTCGGGCCGAACGATGAGTACTTCGACGATGCGCTGGCGGCGATGCGGCGCTTTCGCGACGAGGGAAAGATCCGATTCATCGGGCTCTCGGACTGGGACGGGCGGAAGATCATGAAGTTCATCGCGCGCGTCGATCCCGACGCCGTGCAGCCGTACCGCAACGTGATTGACGACGATTACGAATCGAGCGGCCTCAAAGCGTGGGTCGAGGCGCACGACCTGGGCGTGGCCTTTTTCTCCCCGCTGAAACACGGCCTGCTCCTCGGGAAGTACGACGAGCCGCAGACTTTTGCCGAGGGCGACTTCCGCAGCGGCATTCCCGAGTTTCGCGACCCTAAATTTCTGGCCCGGATGCGTTACGCGCGTGACGAGATGACGCGCCGTTTCCCCGATCAGCGCGAGCCGGTCATCCACGCGCTGACCGGTGCGCTCCTGGCCGGCAACCCGACCGCCACGGTCCTTCTCGGCCAGCGGAATCCGAAGCAGGTGGATGCCGCGGTGGCCGCCGGCGGGGATGCGCTCAGCGGGGAGGAAGCGGCACGGGTACGGCGCGTCTACCGCGGTCTGTGATTCACGCTTGGCCGGCATTTCACACACTCTGTCTGAACGCTTGCAACGCCCTTTCGTCGAGAGCCCTTCTCCCCCCGCGGTTTCTTGCGGGGGGAGAAGGTGCCGAAGGCGGATGAGGGGGCGGTTCTCGCGCTGAAGTTGATTGTTTTCATACGTTTCCACGATCGTTCCTGAAAATAGTCTTCTGCTTGGCAAGTACCAATGCCCCCTCATCCGGCTTCGCCACCTTCTCCCCCAGCTGAAAAGCGCTGGGGGAGAAGGACTCTCGATTAAGGGTGTCGCAAGTGCTTCAAGAAGACCGTGAGAAATGCGGGGTGGGAGTCTGCGCCGTAGAAATATTCTTGCGCTACTTGTTGCGGAGCCTGGGCAACCAACGCTGCCGGCCTCGGCGTGAGCGGCATCACGCCGGTGGGCGCGAATTGCGGTAAAGTTCGCTTCACCAAACCCACAGGAGAAAGAATGCGCAAAGTACTGTTTGTCATCGCTTCGCTCACGTTGTTTGTCTCTTCGGCCTTCGCCGCAAAGCCCGTGCTGGCCGTCGCCGAATTCCGCAACGACACCTCGGCTGGCTGGTGGTCATCCGACGTCGGAAGCGATCTGGCCTCGATGCTGACCAACGAGCTCGCCGGCACGGAGAAGTTCAAGCTCGTCGAGCGTCACAAGCTCGGTGCCGTCCTCGATGAGCAGGATCTGGCCGCGTCCGGCCGCGTCAAGAAGTCGACCGGCGCGAAGCTCGGTCAGATGACCGGCGCCCAGTACGTCGTCGTCGCAACCGTCAGCGCCTTCGACAACAAGACGCGCGACACCGGCGGCGGGATCAGCTTCCACGGCATCGGCCTCGGCGGCAAGCAGGAAGAGGCGTACATCGCCGTCGACCTGCGCGTCATCGACACCACGAGCGGAGAAGTCGAGTTCACCCGCACCGTTGAAGCGCGCTCCAGCGGCGGCGGCGTGGGCGTGAGCGTCTACCGCGGCGGTTTCGGCGGCCACCTCTCCAACTACGAGAAGACTCCGACGGGCAAGGCCATCCGCGCCGTCATCATGGAGATCTCCGACTACCTCGGATGCGCGATGGTGGACAAGGATTCCTGCCTCGACGAGTACAAGGCCAAGGATCAGTCCCGCCGGGCCAAGACGAAGAAATCGATCAAGCTGGACTGACCTTCAGGTCGTCGATGATGTTGAAAGCGCCGCTGCTCGCAGCGGCGCTTTTCGTTTGAGGACGATGGCGTCCCAGATCCACCGCCGCGGCGCGCGCGATCGGCTGAGCACCTCGGCCGTGAAGCCTGGGAACAGGCGGGCGATCTGTCCGGCGGAGGAAAAGATCCTGCCGACGTAATGATGCGGCTGGCCGTAGCCACGGCGCGTTGCGATGCGGCGCTGCATCGCCGCCGGAACGATCAGCAGCCCGCGGATGCCGAAATGCGGATCGGGCCGGAACAGAAAGCGGAGCCGTGCCGGCGTGGTGACGAGGATGACTCCCTCGGGGCGCAGCACGCGCATCAGCTCACCGGCGAAGTGGGGCAGTGCAGGCGGCGGGATGTGCTCGATCGTCTCCAGGCAGAGGATGGCGTCGAACGTCGCGGTGTCAAACGGAAGCGCCTCGCCCGAGGCCGCGATCGAATGCGCGGGCGTACCGTGCTGCAGGCGGCGGGCGGTCTCGCTCAACAGCGTGTCGATGCCGCAGGAGACGTATCGCCCCGTGGCCGTCACCGCCAACGCGATGGCCCCGTTACCGGAGCCGACGTCGAGGACGTTGCGTTTCTCCGCGGCTGCTGGCAGAAGAGTATCGAGCACATTCCGCCAGCGGATGCCTTCGCGGTAGCGCTCGCGAATGAACGGCGAGCCGGCGTCGGGATCGCCGGCGATGGCCTGGTCGTACGCGGCGGAGAACGCGGCATCCTGCCCGGCAAACGCCAGCGGCTGATCGAGCAGCGGGTGTGACCGCCGCGGGAAGAAGCGCCGATAGAGTCGCTTCAGCACGCGGCGATCATACCGAGAGCCGGAGCGCTGGCGTCTCGCCGGCTGGCCCGGGGGCGTCTCGCCCCCGAGAGGGTTACCAGCTAATGTTAGGTGTCTCGCCAGATCGGCGGCGAGACGCCAGCGCTCCGGATGTCAGTGGATCTCGATCCCTCCGTTCGCGGTCTCGAGCTGCATGCGGCAGGCGCCGTTGCCGATCGTGCCGGCCAGCGAGTTGTCCGATTTCGACGTCATCGTGATCGGAATTCCTGTCGTGATCGAGCCGAAACTGGTGCGCGCCTCGACCTGGTAACCGTTGTTGTGCGGCACTTCCAGCTTGATCGAGGCGAAGCTCGTCTTCAGGTTGATGTCGGCGCATGCGCCGCGGAGATCGGAGACGGAGATCGAGCCGTTCGCGTTCTCGACCGTGACCCGGCCGGCAATCGTCTTCAGCAGCACCGGAGCGAAGCTCGTGTGGACGCGCACGCCGCCGGAGACGTCGGTAGCGGTGACGCCGCCATTGGCGTTGTCGACGTCGAGCGAGCCCTTGATCAGCTCCACCCGGGCCAGGCCGAAGCGCGTATCGATATCCAGATTGCCGCGGATGTCGGTCGCCGTCACGTTGCCGTTCGCGTTCTTGATTCGAGTTGGCCCGCTGATGTCGCGGATGGAGATCTCGTCGAAGCTGCCGGTGATCGTGGCACCGCCGCCGGTGTGCGAGCCTTCGACCTTTCCGTTGTTCGAGGTCACGGTGACATCGTGGCCGATGTTGACGAACGCCGTGGGGCCGAATGTATTCTTGATCGACGCGCGGCCTTTGATGTCGCGCACGTCGACGCGGCCGTTCTGATTGTTCAGATCGAGATCGCCCGAGACGTTGGTGACGTTGACGCTGTCGAACGAGTCGACGATGGTGGCGTTGCCGGCCACGCCGGCCACCTCCACCGCGCCGTTGCCGTTGTGGATGGTGAGGTTGTGCGCATCATTCACGGTCACGGAGCCGAAGCGGTTCGTCACGTTGAGCGTGCCGTCGACGTCGACGACGCGCACCGATCCGTTGGCGTTCTGCACCGAGGTGTCGCCGGCGCTATGCTCGATGAGGATCGACGCGAACGAGCTCTCCACCCGCTGCGTGCCTCGGCTGTCGCGCAGCACGACCGGTCCCTGCGCGTTCACGATCTCGCTTCCGCCGTGCAGACCGGAGACATCGATGCTTCCGAACCGGTTGTGCACCGTGAGCGGTGCGCTGGCGGGCATGGTCACCTCGAGGTCGACCGAATACGAGATGTTGCCGAAGTGGAGATGCACTTCGGGATACTCGGTCCGGATGGTGATCCCGTTTGCCGAGGCCGTTGAGACGGAGACCGTGATCGCTTTTCCGATCTCGGCATCCGAGGAGCGGATCAGGGCATGAACGGTCACATTGTTGCCGCTGCCGGGGCGAACGGAGACGGCGCCCATGGAGTGGTCGATGGAGATGCGGCCCCCCTGATACGTCTGCGTCCTGCTGAAGGTGCGCTCGAAACGCTCCTCGCAGAATGCCGGCGCGGCGATGAGCAGCAGTGCGGCGATGAAGATCTTATCGATTCGAAACATGGTTGGTGTCCTCCCGCAAGACGTCCTGCAGCGTCCGCTGTTTTTCCGAGTACATCGTCAGCAGTTGCGCGCGGAGGTATGCGTTCTGTCGGTTTTTGTCGATGGCGGTCTGGCACTCGGCGATGGCGTCGTCGAGCATCATCAGTTTTTCCTTGTAGCTGACCATGAGCGGCGTCGAGGCCTGATCGAGCTTCGCGGAGGCTAGTGTTTCCAGGTGATTGATGGCGGCCATGTGGGCCTTCTCCGCGCGCTCGACCTCGTCGATGGCGGATGCTTTGAGGATGGCTTCGTCGAACTCCGCGGCATGCATGCGCCGCTGCGCGATCCATGCAGTCGCGCCGAGGGCGGCCAGGAGGAGAAAGGCCGCGGCGATCTGCCACACGCGCGTCCGCGTGCTGTGCCGTTCGCCCTTGATGGCCCGTTCGATGCGCGGCCACAGCAGATCGCTGTTCCAGGTTGCGTGAAGGCCGCGGGCCGTGTCGGAGATGTCGTTCCAGCCGGCCAGCTTCTCCATGCACGCGTCGCAGGACTGTGCATGCTGTGCGGCGAGAGCGAGCGAGGAGGGGTCGCCTTCGAGAAGGAGATCGTCGAGTTGATTGCAGTTGATGGTCATGGGTGGGCTTCGCCGTTGTCGGTTGTCGGTTGTCTCTAATCTACTGATCTACTTCTTCCACTGCTCCTGGAGTTGTTTCTTGGTCGAGAAAAGAATCCACTTCGAGTTTCCTTCGGTGATGTCGAGGATGCCGGCGATCTCGGCGTGGCTGAGCCCTTCGATCTCGAAGAGGGCGAAGACGGTGCGGCGTTGCTCGGGCAAGTCGCTGAGAAGCTTGCGCAGGGCCATGCGCTTGACGTCGTCGACGGCGTTTCCGGCGCGTCCGCCGGTAATCTGGTCGTCGATCGGCGTCTCCCGGATCCTGCGGCTCCGCCGCCGCAGCAGGTCGTAACAGGTGTTGATGAGGATCCGGTAGAGCCACGTGGTGAAGGCTGCCTCGCCGTTGTAGCCCGCCGCCGCGCGATGCACCTTGAGAAACGTCTCCTGCACCGCATCCTCGGCATCCGGGACGTTGCCGAGCTGGTGATAGGCGATCGATTTCATCCGCTCGCCGTGACTGGCATAGATCGATGCAAAGACATCCGAATCGCCGTCGGCACAGGCGCGCGCCAGGCGAAGATCGTCTTCACTCATGCGCGGCGGCGGTTGCGGTGTGATCGTCAGGTTCACAGGCCCGGGCAAGTCTACGGCGGAGGCTACGGCGTCCATCGGTCTGGGTGGATAGACGCCGGGGGCAGGCGAAAGTTAGAGGACGGGGTTGCGGGGTCTCGAGGTTGCGCGGTCTCGCGGTGTGTCCGCGCCCGCAATCACGGTTGACGGGGCACGACCTCACGCCGCAGACTTCAATCCCTCATGCGAGCCCGGATTCGGAAGTGGGGAAATAGTTTGGTGCTGAGACTTCCCGCGATAATCGCTCTCGAGGTTGGCCTCGCGAAGCGCGGCGCGGCGTAGGACGGCGAAGGCCCCCCCAACTACAGGCCGGAAAGGGAGGGGGATTCCCCGCGTTCTAAGCCACCCAGCCACCACCCTTCCCCGCAAGTGGGTTGGGGGTCCTTCGGCGTCCTCCGCCGCGACGTTTGATCAATGCAAGCATCGACTTCGCGGCGCGGCTGCGGCAGCCTCAGGATGACAGTGAATTGAGAGGCCAGCGAGACTGTGAGAAATGCGGGCTCGCAACCCCGCGTCACAACGCCCCGCCTACTGTGACCCACCGCTGGTGATCAGCGTGATCGAGTACGGGGGGAGGGTCATGGTCGCTGCCGGATCGAAATTCGACACGGTGTTCGTGGTGACCACGACGTTCTCCGCGCTCTCGTTGCTGTCGGTGAGGTTGGCCGAGGTGAGGCGCTTGATGGTGACGTTTCCGGAGGGGGCGTTCGCGCCGGCGAAGGTCACGTCGAGCGAACTGGTGCGATGGAGATTGAAGAGGATCAGCGCGCGGCCCGTCGGGCCGGCGAAGGCGAACGATTGAACGAAGGGAACGTTGTCGAGCTGGATGCGGTTGGTCAGCGGCTCGTTCCAGGTCGGATTGTCGCCGGTCTGCGTGGTCTGCACCATGTCGCCGCCCAGGGCCTCGTTGGCCATCTTCGCCGCGAGGTATTGCGGACGCTTGCGGTCGGTGATTCCCATGTCGCGGGTGATCGACCAGAGCAGAACGGTCTTCAGATCGTCGCGGGTGTATTGGTAACCGCCGAGGGAAAAGATGAACTGGTCGCGGATCTTCTCGTCGCGAAGCATGGTCAGCATGTGATCGACGACGGCTAAACCGGCGCCGAGCGACGGTGTGAACGAGTCGAGCACCGGCTGCGTGATCGACCCCTGCGTGGTGTGCAGGTTCACCTCGTAGACCATGAGCGGCACGGGGCGATTGGTGGAATTGACCATGTCGTACATCTGCCGGACGGGACCGGCCTGCGGCGTTCCCACCGCGGGGCTGGACCACCACGAGGCTTCCGCGAAGAGGCTGCCATAGAGCTGTTCGTCGGTGGCGAAGTCGTCAATGCGCGTGGCGATGTACGGACCGATGGCAAGTGTGTCGTGGTTGGCGCTGGCATTGTGCGTCAAGCGCGCGTTGAACGGGTTCGTCGCCTGCACGCCGAGGACGAGATCGAATTTGGGGTTGTAGTACGGAGACTGGCGCATGATGCCGAAGAAGTCGTTGCCGCGCTTCCCGTAGTCGGTAGCCAGCAGAGTCCCTCCGCGGAAGATCGGATTCCAGGCTTCGTTGCCGAGCTCGAGGTGAATGCGGGTAAACGAGTCTGTCCACGGCGCGGCATGCCCACGCGCCGCGCGGCGCGCGCCATACGGCGAGGTGGTTGGGCCGGCTAGATATTCGATCAGGTTGGCCGCCTCGGTGTCGGAGAAGACGATCGGGATGGGGAGATACGGCTCGGCGCCCAGAAGCTCGCACAGCTCGAGGAACTCGTGCCATCCGTACGGGATCGTCCCTTTGTTCGTGGCGAACACGGTGTACTCCGGCCGGCGATGCGCGAACGGAGGGCCGATGAGGTCATCGAGCGAGTCGCCGAGATCGAGGCAGTGCGCGCGCAGTCCGCCGGGATTGAAGGAGCGCAGCGCGGCCACGACCGGATCGCGGAAGGCCGTGGTGTTGGTCGGGTCGCCGTTGGTCTGTTCCAGGCTTACGTCGTCGAGAAGGACCGAGGAGACGTTCGGCGTGAAGGAAAGAACGACGAAGCCGACCGGGGCACTCGGCGTTTCCGCGGCGGAGAAATCAACCGTGTAGGTTCCCCACGATTGTGTAAGCGTCACGTTCTGGTTCGTGAACATGTTGTTGCCGCGCGCGACGGCCACCATCACCCGGTTGTTGCCACCCACTCCCTTGGCCTTGAAGGTTACGCGGTAGGTGCCGTTCATGATGACGAAGTTCGAGCCGCCGAACGCTCCGAACGCCGTGTTGATGCTGGCGAACTGCCCGCTTGCGGCGGCGGCGATGCGGATGCATTGCCGGCCGGCGGTGTCCGGCGGCAGGTCGGTGTATTCGGTGGAGACCGCCGCGCCGCCATTCGTCTGGATGTTCCAGCCCATGTCAGCGCCGCCGGGCGTGTATTTGCGGGCGATGAAATAGTCGCCGGCCGCGGGAGCGGTTCCGGAGTCGGCGAAGTTGAAGGTGCTGCCGGTGACGTTGTCGTGAGGGGCGGCCACGAACGAGGCGATGGTTCCGGTGCGCCCTTTCGCCGTGCCGAGGACGAACTCGAACGTTCCGCCGTCCCAGAAACCGTTGGTCCACTGGGTGGAGGGGTTGTCATCGACGCAACCGGACGGCGTGCCGGCCGTGCCGCAGCGGATCACCGACTGAAACAGCAATCCTTCGAAGCCCGCGTTGTGCCAGACCAGGTTCTTGAGCAGAACGCGGTCGTAGTAGTAGTGCGAGATGCCGCTGACGCCGAACCGTTTCACGCCCGGCACGACGACGTTGGTCCCGACGGTGATGGTGGTGGCGGCTTGTGCGGTGGCGGCGGTGAGGAGCAGAACAGCGATCAGGTTGCGCATGCGGTAAAGACGCAGGTGGGCGTCTGTTTTTCTCACTGCGGTTCGCCACTCGTCACTTCAGGCGCTGCATGGCAGCGCCTGCCGCGATAGCCGGGCATTTCTTAAACGCTCACTTGAATTTGTTCTCTCGAGTGCCTTGCCCTCCCTTCGTCGAGAGTCCTTCTCCCCCAGCTGGAAAGCGCTGGGGGAGAAGGGCTCTCGATTGGGGGGACTGCCGAGCACGAACCGCTCGCACAACTCCACATCGTCCCAAGGTTCGCCACCAACAGGGTGCCGGGCAATGCCACTCAGCGTGTGACAAATGCAGTTAGAGGCAGCAACGTCCAATCTCCAGTGCGCTGCATGACGCCACCACTTGACGACGCGCCGTACTTCTATCAATGTGATTTCAAATCACATCGAAATTCCATGGCAGCCCAGAGGAGTACCGAGGCTCAGGAGCGCTTCGAGCGCCTGATGGAGCGCTATGCGGCGCTCTTGCGAGGCCTTGTGGCGCAGCATTGCCCTCGGGGACTGGGCGTCGAGCCTGACGACATCGAGCAGGAGGCGCGCCTTCGCCTCTGGCGCGCGATCGAGGGTGAGAAGGAATTGACGGATCCCGCGTCCTACATCTACAGGATCGCCGTCACCACCGCCATCGATGCGGTGCGGCGGGTTGTGGCGCGTCGTGAAGACCAGCTCCGCGACCAGAGTCTCGAGGATGGCGAAACGGAAAATGTCGTGACCATCGCTGCCGACCCCTCGCAGGCACCCGACGCCCAGGCGGCGCGCCGGGAGCTGATGAACCGCATCGCGGCCGCGGTTCAGTCGCTGGGGGAGAATCGCCGGCGCGCCGTGGAGTTGCACTTGCAGGGTCTGACGCTCGCCGAGATTGCCGAGCTTCAGGCATGGAGCGAGGCCAAAGCGCGGAACCTGGTCTATCGCGGGTTGGACGATCTGCGCGACGCGCTCCGCCGGGAAGGAATCGACTACGAATGAAAGTGACGGAGAACGAAGCGGCCGAGCTCTATCGTCAAATGACCGCCCGCGGGCGTCAGCGCGGAGCCGAATGTCTCGATGACGAGCTGCTCCTGCGTGCCTCGTCGAACGACCTTCGGCCGCGCGATCGTGAGCGCGTCGCCGCGCACATCGCGGGATGCTCGGACTGCGCGCGCGAGTATCGCGCGGCCCGTGCCATGCGGCCGTTCCACGCCGATGCCCGCGCCGCCTTCGGCTGGCCGAAGCGGCAATGGTGGGCCGCCGCGGCTGCCGCCGTCACGATCGCCGTCGTCACGTATGCATGGCAGACCGCCGGCACCATTGGCGATCTCCGCCAGAGTGTCTCCCGGCAACAGCAGGAACTGATGCATGCGCGCCGGGCGCTGGCCGTTCAGCGCGCGCGGATCCCGCAATCGATTCCGCGGGAGCCGCAGATCGGCGTGCCGATCGTCGACATCGATCCCGAGCCGGCGCGCGGCTCCGCCGCTCCCCCCACCACGGTCGATGTGCCGAAGGGCACCGATCTATTCACGCTGGTGCTTCATCTGCCTGAGGCCATCCACCCGCCGGCCGATATCGAGATCGATGGCGGGAAAGGCCCGGTCTGGCGTGGCACGATCGGCGTTGCCACCGAGTCCGGCACGATCACTCTGGTGGTGCCCCGCGGTCTGGTCCAGGCGGGCCAATACATCGTTCGCGTCCGCTCCGGGCAACGGCAGATGACGTTCGCATTCCGCGTAAACGACCGGTGAGACTCGCTGGCCTGCTCGCTGTGCTGCTGCTCCTGGCGCCGTCCGCCGCCGTGGCGCAGACGCCTTCCGAGCGGGCGAAAAGGGCCTCTGAGCTGGCCTGGGAGCGCCAGGGTCAGGGCGACTTCGAAGGCGCGCTGGCGGCATTCCGCGAAATGCTGGCGATCAGCCGCGAGATCGGCGACCGCTCGCTCGAAGGAAACACGATCAATTTCATCGGCCTCGTTCACCAGTTCCTCGGAGACTACCCGGCCGCGCGGGTGTCGTATCGACGCGCCCTGCAAATCGCTCGGGACACGGGCGATCGCAAGCTGGAGGGCGTGGTGCTCTTCCAAATCGGATGGCTGCACTTCGTGCGCGGCGATTTCGAAGCGGCCCTTCGCTCGTTCGAGCAGTCACTCGAGTCGCGTCGCGCCGCCGGAGATCGCAAGGGTGAAGGTCTGACGCTGATCAAGATCGGCATGACCTACAACTCGCTCAGCCAGCACGAGAAGGCGCTGCAATACGAGAGCGAGGCCTTGCCGCTCGTCCATGCCTATGCCGATCCTGGGGCGGAGGCCGATGTGCTCGATCACATCGGCGTCGCGCTGACGTTCCTGCGAAGGCCGGAGGAGGCCGTTGAACGGCATACGCGCGCGCTGGAGATTCGGCGCTTGCAAGGCGACCGCTGGAGCTATCCGTTCTCGCTGTCGCGGCGTGCGCGCGCCTTCGAGGCGTTGCGCCGCTACCCCGAGGCGGCAGCGGACATGCGCGAGGTCATCGAAATCGTGGAGACGGGCCGCCGCCGTCTATCAACAAGGCGATTCCGCGCATCGCTGTTCGCCGGAATGGCCGGTCACTATGAGCACACGGTGAATGTGCTGATGGAGAACGGCGACGACCTCGGCGCGCTTTCGGTGAGCGAACGGGCTCGGGCGCGGATGACGCTCGATGCTGTTCGCGAGGCCCTGGCACACGCCGACAGTGCCAATGGCCCGTCTCTGTTCGGGCGTGAGGACTCACTGCGCGACGAGATAGACCGCAAGCAGCGACGCCTGGATACAGCGTCCGCCGCATCGTCGCCACCGATCGCCACCGAGATCGAATCACTGAACAAATCGCTGCGGAGCGTTGAAGAGGAGATCGGGCGCCGCTATCCCACGCTGGCCGAGGCACGCAACGCCGATGCGCTCAGTCCGGAGCAGATCCGCACCGAGTTGCTCGATGGTCACACGGCTGTCGTCGAGTACTTCCTCGGGCGCGAGAAGAGTTTCGTCTGGGTGCTCACGAACGACGAAATCAAGTCGTATTCATTGCCGCCGCGCGCGGTGATCGAAGCAGCGGCGGTGAAGCTGCACGAATTGCTGGCGGGGGGCGATCAGCGCACGAAACGTCATGAGCTCGAGGCGGCGCTCGCCTCACTCTCGGCGATGATCGTCAAACCCATCCCCAAGGGCGTCGATCGGCTGATCATCGTTCCCGATGGTGCGCTCTTCTACGTGCCGTTCGCCGCGCTCGGCCTGATCGACCGATACGAGATCGCCATGGCGCCATCGGCGTCAGCACTCGTTCTGCTGCGCCGCGGAAAGCTCGTGCGCGCTCGTACCGAAGAAGCCGTCGCCGTCTTCGCCGATCCGGTATTTCGTTCGGATGACCCGAGAGTCGTCGGCATGCGAGGGCCGCGCGGCCGCTCCTCACTCACTGATGATCCCGACCTTCTGCGCTCCGCGGCGGAGGCCGGCCTCCACGAATTGCGCCGCCTTCCTGCCACGCGCGCCGAGGCGAACGCCATCGCCGCGCTGGTGCATGGACGCGCTCGGAAAGCGCTCGACTTCGATGCCAACCGCGAAACGGTGCTCCACGAAGACCTCGGCCGCTATCGTGTCGTGCATTTCGCCACGCACTCTCTCGTCAACGCGCGGCATCCGGAACTATCCGGCATCGTTCTCTCGCTCGTCGATCGGCGCGGTGCGCCGGTGAACGGCTTCCTTCGCGTCCCCGATCTTTATCGCCTGAAGGGAGCGAGCGAGCTCGTCGTTCTGAGCGCATGCCGTACCGCGACGGGGAAAGCGCTGCGCGGTGAAGGGATCGTTGGCCTGGTGAGCGGATTCATGAACGCCGGCACCCCGAGCATCGTGGCCAGCTACTGGGACGTGCGCGATCAGCCGACGGCGGAGCTGATGAAGCGCTTCTACGCCGCGATGTTCACTTCAGGATTGAGTCCGGCGGCCGCCCTTCGTGTGGCGCAGCAGTCGATGCGCGCCGAGCAGCGATGGCGCTCGCCGGTGCACTGGGCTTCGTTCGCGCTGTACGGGCTGCCATGATCAAGGCACCCCCGAATCACAACTCATCGATCGACTTCGGCCAGTCGCTGTGCAGCAACCTCGATAGCGCACGGTCGGCGAGGAGCTTGCCGCCGGTCTGGCAGCGGGCGCAGTAGTTCGTCTCGTTCTCGGAGTAGACGATGTGCTGCACCGGCGTGCCGCAGTCGGGGCAGGGTTTGCCGTAGCGGCCGTGGACGGCGAAGTCGGGGCGGAAGGCCGTGACTTTCTCCGGGAACTTCTCGACAGCCTCGGCGCGTAAGCGCTCGGTCCATTCGAGGAGCGTCTGGCGCGTGGCGTCGTACAGGCGGGCGATCTCGTCGTCGGAGAGGTTCGTCGTCATCTGCACGGGCGAGAGGCGGGCGCGATGGAGGATCTCGTCGGAATAGGCGTTGCCGATGCCGCTGAAAACGTGTGGATCGGTGAGTGTCCGCTTGAGCGTGTGCCGCTCGCGCGTGAGTGCGGCGCGGAAATCATCGAGCGACGCTTCGAGAGGCTCGATGCCGCCGGGATCGTGCGCGCGGACAGCTTCTTCGCCGCGCACGATGTGAATCGACGCCCTCCGCTTCGAGCCGGCTTCCGTCAGGAGCAGCGTGCCGTTGGGAAAATCGAAGGCGGCCAGTCCCAGCTTGCCCGGGATCTTCGCTCCAGATGGCAGCCATTTGAAACGGCCGGCGATCATCAGGTGGATGACGATGAAGAGATCCGATTCCAGCCCGATGACGATCCGTTTGCCGAAGCGGCGGACAGACGTGACCTGTTTGCCGGCAAGCTCCGATGGGGAAGGATCGACGGTGCGCAGCACGAACGGATTGCCGAGGCGAAGCTTCAGCAGAGGCTGGTCGATGATGCGCCGCGCGATCGACTCGACGTATACGGTAACGTCCGGCAGCTCCGGCATGGAGGGATTATCGCGGCTCCGCCCGCTTTTATGGTGTGCATCCCCATGCGCACAACCATCAGGCTGCTTCTCGCCGGCATCGCCGTCTCCGCGCTCATCACCGGGCGTGGCGTGGCTGTGCCGCCGCCGGAACCGATCGCGGTCGTCAGCGGTGATGCCATCGTCATCCCCGTGGCCGGCGTCGCCAAAGCGGCCTTGCGCGATGACTTCGACAACATTCACAGCGGCCATCCGCATCACGCCATCGACATCCTGGCCCCGCGCGGTACGCCGGTGCTCGCGGCGGTCGATGGAACGATCCGGAAGCTCTTCGAGAGCCGCGCCGGCGGACTGACGATCTACGAGTTCGACACCCCCTCGGAGCGGAGCTACTACTACGCGCATCTCGACGCGTACGCCAGCGATATCGTCGAGGGGATGCGCGTGAAGCAGGGCGACGTCATCGGCTACGTCGGCACGACCGGCAACGCGCCGCCGGAAACGCCGCATCTGCACTTCGCCATCACGTTGCTGCCGCCGGACAAGGCCTGGTCGAAGGGCGAGGCGATCGATCCGTATCCGATCCTCGTCGCGCGTGGCGTGACGCGGACGGAGTAGCCGGATGAGTGGATTAGTAGATTAGTAGATTACGATCACCGAATTGCTACTTAGAGGCCTGCTCCTCATCAAAAGCCTTTCGATGTCGTGTTCGGCGGGTCCGTTCCACTCCTGGTAGAGCCATCTTCCATTCCGAGGAGTTTTTCAGCCTGATCTCCCTACTCGCTGTGGTTTCCTCTGTGATCGCATTCGATCCGAGGGATGCTCACGCGGAGGCGCGGAGGACGCGGAGAGAGGCACTCATGCACGAACTGGACGACATTACGGGATTTATCGTGGACTCAGCAGTGAGGATTCATCGCGAGCTGGGGCCGGGGCTGCTGGAGTCGGTATATGAGCTCGTCATGGAGCGTGCGCTTGTGGCTCGCGGGCTTTGTGTCGAACGACAAAAAGCGATTTGCTTTTCCTACGACGGGCTGGTGTTCGAGAACGCCTTCCGCGTCGACCTGCTGGTAGACGAGCGTGTTGTGGTCGAGATCAAGTCCGTTGAGAGGCTCGCCTCGGTCCACGGCAAGCAACTCCTCACCTACCTTCGTCTGATGAACCTACCCGTCGGCTTGCTCATCAATTTCGGCGGCATCACGCTGAAGGAAGGCCTCCGTAGAATCGTCAACCGACTCTCTCCCTCCGCGTCTCCGCGCCTCCGCGTGAACCAGCCCGGCCGTTGAAGAAGTACGAGTGGCGCGCGGCGTGGCGCGCCACCTACGACACCCGTAGCTGCCGCCCATGATGCCTGGCGCGAATGCGTAGTACTGAAGGAGGGCGAAGCGGGCTTCGAGGTGGTTCGGATCGAGCTCGACGGCCTTCTCGAACTCGTCGCGGGTCTTCCCCGCCAGCGAGGCCTGTCCGAAGATGCTCGCTTTCTGGGCCTGCGATCCGTAGGCGCTGCCGAGCAGGTAGTGCGCCTCGGCGCTCTTCGGGTTCTGCGCCACGGCCTTCTCGAACAGCGCGGCTGCGGCGTCGTCATCGTTCCGCGCCATCGCGGCGCGTCCCTGGTCGAGCAGCGAGCTCTGGGCGAAAAGAGAGAGGGCCATCAGGCCTATCATCACGGCGATCGTGCGATGCATAGAACCCGTGTACGCAATTTGCGTAATGGGGGTTTCGGCTCAGCTAGAATGCCCGCTCCTTTTCGATGACCGAAGCAATCGCCCTCAGCACCCGCCCGACTATTCCGATCTACGACGCCCGCGCGCTGGTGGCGGCCTCGGAGCGTGCCCTTGCCGAGGCGCGGCGCAGGGTGGCCGAGATCGAGCGGCTGCCGCTGGAGAAGGTCACGCCCGAATCGGTGCTCGATGCCTGGGACCAGATGTCCATGATGATCGAGGATGTGCATGGCCCGATCTCGCTGCTCAACAGCGTCCATCCGGACGCCGAGGTGCGCGACGCCGGCGACCGAACGCTGATCGAAGAGTCGGTCTTCATGACCGAGCTCTTTCAGAACGAGCAGCTCTACGAGCGCGTGCGGCGCGTGGTGACGCACACCAACGCCCAGAAGCAGCTCAAGAAGGATCTGCTCGAAGCGTTCGAGGACAGCGGCGTGGCCCTTCCGGCGGAGAAGCGTGACCGCTTCAAGGCCATCTCCGAGCGCCTCATCGAGCTGTCGCAGGAGTTCAGCAAGAACATCCGCGAGAACAAGACCGTCCTGAAATTCAGCAGGGAGGAGTGCAAAGGACTGCCGCAGTCGTATCTCGATCGCGTGCCGCACGACGAGGAGGGAAACATCGTCGTCGGCTTCGACTATCCCGACTTCGTGCCCTTCATGGCCAATGCGGTCAGCGAGCAGGCGCGGAAGCGGTACTACATCGCCAACATGAATCGCGGCACGGCGCGCAATCTCGCGGTCCTCGACGAGATCGTCTCGCTGCGGAAAGAGATCGGCGATCTCTACGGCGTCCCCAGCTACGCGCACTACGTCACCAAGCGGCGGATGGTCGAGAACCCCGAGACGGTGATGCGCTTTTTGAACGAAGTGAAGAGCCGCGTCACCGAGGCCGAGCTTCGCGACCTGCGGCAGCTCGCGGAGATGAAGGCGGAGCTGACAGGTATGCCTGTCGATCAGGCATCGATCGAGCGCTGGGACGTCGTCTATTACCGCGAGCGGCTGCGGGAGAAGCGCTACGCCGTCGATCAGGAAACGCTGCGCGAATACTTCCCCACGCTGCCGACCGTGAACTGGATGCTCGACATCACCGAGCGGCTCTACTGCGTTCGCTTCACCGAGGCCATCGTTCCGGTGTGGCACGACGACGTGAAGTACTACGACGTCGACGACGCCGTTTCCGGCGAGCGGATCGGCGGCATCTACCTCGATCTCTATCCGCGCGCGGACAAATACAAACACGCCGCGGCGTGGCCGGTGCGCGGCGTCTCGCGCAACGAGGGCCGCCAGCCCATCAGCGTCCTGGTCACGAACTTCAACCGGCGGGGACTCACGCACAGCGAGCTGGAAACGCTGCTGCACGAGTTCGGGCATGTCATGCATGGCGTGCTCTCCCGCACCGAGTACAACCAGCACTCCGGGACCAGCGTCGAGCGCGACTTCGTCGAGGCGCCGTCGCAGATGTACGAGGAGTGGGCCAGCCGGATGGAGAGCCTGATGCTGATGCGCAACCACTGCGCAACCTGTCCGCTCATCGATGAATCGCTCGTGCAGAGAATCCGCGCCGCCAAGAAGTTCGGCTCAGGGATCGACTACGGGAGACAGCTTTTGTACGCGAGCTTTGATATGGCGCTATCGGGAGAGGGAGTCGGGAGTCGGGAGTCGGGAGCCGGTTCCCCCACAACCGACAACCGACAACCGACAACCGGTTCACCGATAACCGACAACCGACCACCGACATCCCCCTCCCTCTCCCTCCGCCTCTGGAGAGACATGGAGCGCTCCACTCCCATGGGCTACGTCGAGGGCTCCGAGTTTCCCGGCACCTTCGAGCACATCGCCAGCGGGTACGCGGCCGGGTACTACGGATACATGTGGGCGAAGGTCATCGCCCTCGATCTGATCTCGGCGTTCGGTTCCAACGTCATGAACGAGGCCATCGGCCGCCGTTTTCGCGAGATGATCCTCTCGCGCGGCAGCGAAGAGCCCGCCCGCGATCTCGTCGAACGGTTCCTCGGGCGGCCCGTTTCGAGCGATGCCTTCTTCGCCGAGATCCGCGGCGAATAGACTTATTCGCACAAGGGTTGTATCGTATGCATCTATGAGGAACCTTCCTCATCCTTCAGGCCGCCTGAGCTGAGTCAGCGCCTCTGAACCTCAATCTTCTTAGCAAACGATCTTTCCATGCCGCTCGAAGTGTGCCGGTGGAAAGAGCAGGAGCAAACCCAATGAAGGTCTATTTCGGAAATCTACCCAAGGATATCGATGACGCAAAGCTCGGCGAGATCGTGAAGCCGTTCGGCGCCGCCACGTCGGCGGAAGTGGTCAAGGATCGCGTCACCGGAGCGTCGAAAGGCTTCGCCTTTGTCGAGTTCGCCAGCGATGACGAGGCCCATGCCACGATCAATGCCCTCAACGGCAAGGACATGAATGGCCAGGCCGTCGTCGTCAACGAGGCGAAATCGAAGAAAGACGCACCGAAGGCTGTCGCTGCTGTCTAACCCCTAAGAAGGAGCTGTGCATATGACGAACGTGTTGAAACCGAAGCGCGCCCCGAAGGTTACTGTCTCGGAGACCAACATCCGGAAAGCGGCTGCCCGCTTGATGCAGCGTCCGCTTGTCTCACCCGAGGTGCAGTACATCCAGCGCGTCCTCGGCGCCACGGCAACGCAGGACGCGGTCGACGAAAAAGTCATCGCCGTCCGCAAGATGCCGTGGTCGAGCATCGTCATCCCGGAATGACATAGGGCGGTTCGCCGCCCTTGTCAGCGACGGAGCGCTGGCGTCTCGCCGGCTGGCCCGGGGGCGTCTCGCCCCCGGCGTGCAAGACTCCACACATTCGCCTGTAACCCTCAGCGGCGAGACGCCAGCGCTCCGGCGAAAACCATCAGAGCCTCACCTGATCGCGCTGACTTCCACCTCCGCGTTTCCGGTCGCCAGCGCGTGGACGATGATGCCATTGGCATCGAGCACCAGCGAGCCCGGCTCGATGGCGTCGACGTGGCCGCGCATCATCACGCCCGGCGCCAACGGCCGCGTCACGGCGCGCGCGATCTCCCCGCGAATGGATTCGATCTGCGGCGCCACGGACCAGTGCGCCGATTTGGCCAATGTCTCGCGCAGCTTCTCGTGCGCGATGCGGTCGGCGATGCGGACGAACGGATTCTTCCGCCGGGGATCGAGCGAGTACGTGAGGTTCTCCAGCGAGACCGTGCGCGTGGCGGCGTCGAAAAGCGGTGTTCCCTCGAGGTAGACCAGGCCGCTGTAGCGCTTGAGGAACGAGGCGTGGTAGTTGACGTTCAACTCGATGGAGACGCGGCCGTCCGCCGCCGGCCCCAGGCGGATGGAACCGACCGCGACGCCTTCGTAGGTCTGCTTCGCGAAGTTCTCCGCCATCAGTCGATTGGCCTCGGCGTAGGGCAGCTCGACGTCGAACGGGATGCGGATGCCGCCGTTCGCCGCCTGCGCCACTCGCAGCGCTGGCAGCGGCTTCAGCGTCACCGGCGGCCGTTCGCCGACGACGACGCGCGTACGGGCTCGGAGCGTCAATGCGCTCGTGAGCGAGAGCCCGGAACCGGAGATCGGGCCGAGGGCGACGTCCACCGGCTCCATGACCAGCCACGTGCGCGGGCCGATCGCGATCGGCGTCTGCAGCGCCGACCAGACCTGGTTGGCGGCCGGACGGATGTTCGTCAAGCGAGGGGTGTTGGCGTCGATCGTCTTCACCGCCTGGCGCAATTGCTCGTTCACGATCGGACCGATCTTCCAGTCGGTGATGTCGATATTGGCGAACGTAACCTGGCAACGGTTGGAGGAGAAGTCGACGGGCATGGCGCGCGTCACGGAGCGAAGGCGCCAATTGGCATCCCATTCCAGGTGCGAGGTGAGTGAGATCCAGGCATCGCGCATCGGCTCGCCGAAGCCGCAGGAGATGCAGGGCCACATGATGATCTCGCCGCTGAATGGCTTCTGCGTCCTTCGGCAGCCCTCCAGCGCGTAGTGGACCGTGGTCATGGCGTGAATGCCGCTGCCGAGGACGTTGAGCGTGATCGGATCGCGCACGACGCGATACTTCATCCCGAACTGTTTCGCCGGATCGAGCTCGAAGGCATCCGTCTTCGCCAGATTCTTCGGCACCTGCGACTCCAGTTGCGGCAGCAGAGGAGCGAGCGACGTGCGGATCGGGATGACGATGGTGGAGAGCTCGGGTGGGGGAGGTGGTGGGCCCTGGGAGGCCGCGGCGATGGCGAGGATCAGGATCAACATGGTCTCGGAGTTTCGCGGTCTCGCGGTCTCGCGGCGTTCGATTTGCTTCATCCGCGTCTTGCCCGCCGCTCCCCAATGATAAAGTCACAAGCAATGCACCAACCGCGAGACCGCGCAACCGCGTAACCCCGAGACCGCAATGTCCGACATCACCACACGCGGTATCCGCATCCAGGTCGAAAGCATGTACGTCGAGGAGCGGAGTGATCCGAAGGAGAGCTACTACTTCTTCGCGTATCACGTGGTCATCTCGAACAACGGCGCCGAGGCGGCGCAGCTCATCAGCCGGGAATGGGTCATCACCGATTCCGACGGAAACGTGGAGCGGGTGCAGGGTGCAGGCGTGGTCGGCGAGACGCCGTTGTTACAGCCGGGTACGTCATTCGAGTACACCAGTTTCTGCCCGCTGCGGACCTCCATGGGCTCGATGCAGGGTGGTTACATGATGCGTCTGACCAGCGGAGAAACCTTCCGGGCGGAAATCGCACCCTTCACTCTCGCTGTTCCGGGCGTTGTCAATTGAAGGTTTCCGAGTGCGCCGGCCAGTCCAGATCTCATTCCTGTCCGTTTTTCTGACGCTTCTGACCGTGGCATTCGCGGCGGCGCTGGTGGTGCGCGTCCGCTCGTACTCGGTCAGGACCACCACCGAAACGGTGGAAGGGTCGACACAGGCGGCGCCGCAAGGAACGGTTGGAGGCGCACGCGGGCAACGAACCAGCTTCGTCCCACTTCCGGCCGATGGCGCAAACGGCACGTTCTCGTCGCCGGCAACGCCGAAGACATCGTCGTCCGCTTCGATCTCGCGCGCGCAGAAGCTCCGGGAGTTGCTCGCGCTCGGTGCTCCGCAGACGTCCACTCCGGCGCCGCCGACCGTGACAGCGAAGACCACGAAGACGGCGCCCCCTCCGCCGCCGGTAAAGCCGCAGTCGACGATCAGCAAGCTTCTCCAGCCGATCATGAATGCCTTCGGCTCGAAGCCGTCCACGACATCGCCGTCGTCTCCCCAGACTTCCAGCACCCAGCCGAAGACTCCTTCGAACGATCCGCGCGATCCGAACTCCGACACCACGCCGCCGCAGCTTCTCTCGATCGCCTTCGATCCTCCCCAGGTGCAGGACGGAGGCGACACCACGCTGATCATCACCGCCACCGACGACCTCTCCGGTATCCGCGGCATCTCCGGCACGCTGACCAGTCCCAACGGCAAGGCCGTGCAGGGTTTTGCACAACAGCGCGACGGCGAGACCATGCGCTACATCAGCCGCATCCACATCCCCGAAAAAGCACAGGAGGGAATCTGGAAGGTGAGCTTTCTGACGATGAGCGACCTGGCCACGAACTCGGTCACGCTCAGCTACGCGCAGGGAACCCTTCCGCCGTCGGCGACGCTGAGAGTCACCTCGTCGGCCTCCGACGAGACCCCGCCCACGCTGCGCAACGTCTGGCTGGAGCGCCGGGCCATGCGGATCGGCGAGCACAACACGCTCTTCGTCGACGCGCAGGACGACAAGTCGGGTGTTCATCTCGTGGCCGTGGTCTTCCTCAGTCCGTCGAAGCTGGCGCGCATCGGCGTCGGCTGCCAGAAGGGGACGAACGACGTCTGGCAATGCGACATCGCCCCGCCGCAATGCCTCGACTGCGGTGACTGGACCCTCGACCAGGTGCAGATATCGGACAACGCCACGAACTTCAACACCGTGCGCGGTGAGAATCCGGCTGTGGCCGCCATCCGCCTCAACATCTCCGGCGACAGTTGCGACAACACGCCGCCCGTGCTGCAGGGAGTGGCGCTGAGCCGCACGGAGGTCGTCATCGGCCGCGACGATCCGACGGTCGACGTCACCGTACTGGTCTCGGATGACGCCTGCGGCGTTGGCGGGGTGAGCGCGCAGATCGTCGGCCCCGGCACCAGTTCCAGCGGCCAGTACTTCTCGTTCACGCAAAAGGACGCCAACACCTTCATCGGCACGATTAAGCTCCAGGCCAACTTCGCGCGCGGCGTCTGGCGCATCTCGTCGCTGACCGTGAGCGACAAGGGGCAGAATCTGAAGATCTACTACGGCAACGACCCCCTGCTGGCCCACGCGGCGTTTACGGTGAAGTAGCGGGAATGCGGTAGATTCACCGCCATGAACCGGCGAATCGGTGCGGCGCTCGCGATCATCGTCAGTCTCGCCGTCGCAACGTCGTCCCGGGCCGACGATGCTCCTCCTCCGGCATCAGGCCATTTCCCGGCCTTCCGTCTCGGGGCGTTTGCCGACATCGTCCTGAGCCATCCGACGGGGAGGGGGAAGGATCATCAGACCGGAGAGGTCGATCTCTATGCCTCATCGCCGCTCGGCGGCGACTGGTCGTTCCTCGGTGAAGTGCTGGTCAAGAGCACTCCTGACTCGGGGAGCGATCGTCCGCTGACGCACCGGTTCGAGCTCAATCTGGAGCGCTTCTACGTGACGTTCAATCCGTCCGACCGGCTGCGGCTCGAGATCGGCCAGATCCACACGGGCATCATCCAGTGGAACGAGCGCGAGCACCGCAGCCTCTTTCTACAGACGCCGATCGACGTTCCCGCCATCGCTCGCCGTGAGTCGCAGCATGGCGCCTGGCCCCTCCATTTCGACGGTGCCTGGGCATCGGGCCGCGTGCCCGGCTCGCTCGGAGCCGAGTATGGCGTCGGCCTCGGCGGAGCCCGAGGAACGGAGCGCGACGACATTCAACCCCTCTTCCGGCGCGGGATCTCGCCGGCCGGTCTCGTCCTGGTGAGCGTGGCTCCCGACGTCCTGACCGGCTTTCAGGCCGGCGCGTCCGGATACGCGGGACGCATTCGGCTGAGGGGCGAGACGTTGCGCGAGCTCGATGCCACGCTTTTCTCCTCCTTCGTTCGAGGCGGCGTCGAATTGCGCGGTGAATTAGCGCGGATGGTTCACTCGGACGTGGGAGGGCCGAATGAATTCGTCACGCATGGCTGGTATCTGCTCGGTTCGTACCGGCCGCGCGGCCGGTGGAAGCCGCTCCGCCCGTACGTGCTGCTGGACCATCAGACCGTCGCCCCCGGCGAGCAGTATCTGAGCGACGTGCAGAATCTGAACGCCTGGTCCGCCGGCGTCCGTTGGGACATCTCCCCAAGATTGGTTTTCAAGAGCGAGTTCCGATCGCAACTGGTTCCGGCACCGCGCGCCCGGCATCTCGTCCGCATCGAGCTTGCCATCGCCTTCTGATCGTCATGCGAATGTACCGGCTGTCGATCGCGATTCTTCTCCTTCTCGGGTCGGCCGCGAAGGCGGCGGAGACGTTTCCTCCGCGCGTGTCGTTTCTGGTCTCGGCGAAGAATCCAACCCGCGACGTTTCGGCCGGCGATCTTCGCCGCATCTTTCTCGGCGAGATCAGCCGCTGGAGCAACGGACATCACATCGTCCTTTTCGTGCGGCCGTCCGAGACGCCGGAGGGGCATATCTTTCTCGATCGCCTCATCCGGATGTCCGACATCGACTATTCGCAGTGGTGGCTCGGCGCCGTCTTCCGCGGACGAGCCGCCGCCGCCCCTCGGGTCATGAACAGCAGCGAGGCGATGGAAAGAGCGGTCGCCGCGAACCCTGACGCCATCGGATTTCTCCTGATGACGCCGGCCGTGTTCGAACCGAGCCTCGTCGTCCTGACCATCGATCGAAGGCCGCCGGCCGACCTGGAGTATCCGGTACGTGAGCGCTGAGCTCTCTTCACCTCCGATTCACCTCCGATCTGGTACCAGCATCCCGTGAAACGGCTGCGCGTCGTGTTGATCCTCGCTCTCACATCGAGCGGCGTCGCCATGGCGGCAGAGCCCCTGCGCATCGGGCGCATCACCGTCGACGCCCGGCCGATCTTCGATTCCACGGAAGCGGCCGGCGGCTTTTACAGGGTGGCGAACCTCCTTCACATCCAGACCCGTGCCGCGCTTCTGCGACGCTTTCTGCTCTTCCGCGAAGGCGATCCCTACGATCCGGTCAAGCTCGAAGAGACGGAGCGCAACCTGCGCCTCTTCGACTTCCTCGTGAGCGCATCGGTCACCGCCTCGCCGCCGCACGATGGCGTCGTCGACGTCGCCGTCGTGACGCAGGATTCCTGGACGACGAATATCGACGGCGATTTCTCCAATGAGGGAGGGGTTGCCGCCTACGACGTCAATCTCACGCAGAAGGATCTCTTCGACACGGGCGGCGAGCTGCAATTGCGCCACCAGCGCGGCGTCGAGCGGGACGGGAACGCCATCGAGCTTCTGCACCCGGCGGCGTTGGGGCCGTACTGGAACCTCGACGCGCTCTACGCGAAGAACTCGGACGGCAACGAGGAGAAGCTCGCCCTGGAGCGGCCCTTCTTCTCGTACACGACGGCATGGACGGCGAGCCTGCTACTCGACCACCTCCTTCAAAATGAGCGGACCTTTCAACAAGGCGAGGTCGCCGCGCGGTTCCGGCACGAGCACCAGGAGCTGGCCTTCTCGCACTCGTACCTCCTCCATGCCGACCGGAATGGCAGGTCGAGCATCGTCGGCGGGATCGATCTTCTCGACGACACGTTCTCGCATCTCCCCGGCCGGACGAACGACGCCATCCCCGGCGGCCGCCATTTCCGTTTTCTAGATGCCGGCTACGAGTCGGCCGGTTTCCGCTTCGTGAAACTCGACTACGTCGACCGCGATCTGGAGGAACAGGACTTCAACATCGGCCACTTCACCAGCGTGCATGCCGCGGTCTCGCCGCGCCGTTCGGGGAACAACGCGCTGACCATTCGTCTCCGCGCCAGCGAGGGGATGGGCTACGCGTTCAGTAGCCATTCCTTCGTCTTCGGCCAGATCAGCGCCGGCACGCGCGCGCCGCATGACCGCAATACGATCGTCTCGCTCGACGGGCGCGCCGTCACCCGTTTCCAGACGCGCTATCCGCAGGCATTCGTGGCCCGTGTCCGCCTCGACGTGGGGTGGCAACTCGACCGCGATGTGCAGTTCCTCGCCGACGGGCAGAGCGGCCTGCGGGCATATCCCGACTTCGCCTTCGAAGGGAGCCGGCGCCTGATCGTCAACGCCGAGCATCGCCTCTTCCTCGGCCGCGAGCTGTTCCATATCTTCGGGCCGGGCGTCGCCGTCTTCGCCGATTCAGGTCAGGCTGCCGATGGCCGCTTTCGCGGGATGAAGAGCGACGTCGGAGCAGGCCTGCGTATCGGCATCGCCCGCTACGAATCGGCCATGATCCGGATCGATTGGGCGTACGCCCTGAACGCCAGCCCGCTGAACCGGCGCGGGGCCGTCTGGTCCATCTCGACGATGCAGGCGTTCTGACTTGTGTGACGGAGCGCTGGCGTCTCGCCGGCTGGCTCAGCGGCGTCTCGCCGCTGAGGGTTGCCCGCGCGACGGTATCGAGACTCGCCAGACCGGCGGCGAGACGCCGCCGGGCCAGCGTGTGCCGAGCATGCTCGACAGCTCGGAAGTGAAAGTCTTCCACCCAACCTGATGGAGGTGAAGGGTTAGCGAAGCGCAAGGAGGAAGCCGTGAGGCCAGTCTGAAAGAAGCGTGGA
>Ga0247695_1000017_pt1 | contig 131252 bp, 101 predicted proteins | sample CNK36_metaG_FD_182739 | JGI IMG/M metagenome (GOLD analysis project Ga0247695, IMG submission 182739) | Soil microbial communities from Purdue University Martell Research Forest, Indiana, United States - CNK36 | ecosystem: Environmental > Terrestrial > Soil > Temperate forest > Bulk soil...
CGACTCTTGCAATCGGCTTAACCGCCGAATCGCCGTGTGCGGACCCGCATGCACGGTGGTGTGGGAGGGGGAGAGCCGCGAGGTTCCCCCCTATCCCGATCTGCCGGGCCAGCCGGCGAGACGCCAGCGCTCCGTACAGCCAGCGCTCCGTTCGCTGCGCTCGTTTGCCTTGACCGCCGTCCTCGGTCTATCGTTTACGCGTTCCGCGTTCATCGAAGTACCAGGAGAGTGATCGATGCCTCCTTCCGCCTCCGTCGGTCTTGTTGCGCTTTTTCTATCTACCTCTCTCGCGGCGCAGTCGCTCGAGGTCATCAATCCGACGTCGCCCGCGCACGTTCGCGCCACCGAGGCGCGGACGCCGAGAGGGGAGGCGGCGCCGCTGCCTCTCTCGAGCTTCACGGTCTCGCGCGGGATCGGCATTCTCGCGGACGACGGCAATTCGTACTGGCCGGGCTATCCCTCGGACCTCCAGGCGCCGGCAACCTTCCGCGTCATTCCGACGGCGAACAACACCTTCACCGTACGGAGGGTGGCCTTCCAGTTCGATGATCCATCGACCGGCGTCATCGCCTACGACGGGGCGAAAAGGCCGATCGTCGGATTTCTCGACGCAAACTATCTGCCGCCGCACTACACGCTCCCGGCTCCGTTCACCTTCGCCGGGAAGCAGTACACGAAGCTGAGCATCTCCACCTGGGGCGCGGTCGCCTTCGGCGATGCGGATTCGACGACGGTGAACTACGACCCGACGGTGGTCAGCTCGATGTTTCACATCCAGCCGATCGTCGCCGTCTGGTATGAGCTCTTCAACTACCCCAACACGGCGCGCATCATCACGAAGAACAAGCCAGGCTCGGTGGTCATCACCTGGCAGAATCTCAAGAGTCGTCATTCGGCGACGCCGTGCACGTTCCAGATCGAGCTGTTCTTCGACAGCGGCGAGATGCAGCTTTCGTATCAGTCGCTGCCGATCGACGACGGTCTGATCGGCTTCAATACCGGCACCGAGACGAAGACGAGCCAGACGGCCAGTGCGGTGAACGCGCCCGGCCTCCCGGCGCAACTGCAGGCTGCCAGCGCATCGTTCGACGACTACGGCGGGATCATCGCCGGCGTCACGCTCAAGCTGGCGGCGGTTCCGACGCCCGCGGCGACGGAGAACTTTCGCTACACGTTGCTCCTGAACGGTGTCGAGGCGGCCGGCGTGCAGGTGAGTCCGGGCTTCGCGCCGTTCCTGGTCGTTTCGACGCCGAAGATCCCCGACTTTCCGTCCGCGCAGATCGGCTCGTGGGAGATCAAGCTGAATGGCGACACGCTCTCGTTCCGTATGCCGGCCTCCAGTCTCGAGCCGTATCTGAATCAGTCCGGCAACAACACCTGGGCCATCAAGAGCGCGCGCTTCGGCGGCGCTGGTTTCGTGGAGGGGACGATCACGCAGACGCTGCCGCTGACGTTCGTCCCGCGGCATTCGATTCTGCCGTCCGCGGTGGGAGCGTCCGTCGATGTGCCGGCCGAGGTGTTTCACTACATGCCGGGAGTGTGGGATACCGATCGGATCCGCGAGTCGATCGCGGCGTACCTCGTCAGCCGCGGGCAGAACGTCGACAGCTTCCGCTTCTTCCCGACGATTTACGACGACGGCCTGCGCCATGCGAATTACGCGGGGACGTATCCGCGGCAGAAGAGCGTGACCGGCGCGGGAACGATTCCGGCGCGCACCGAGTGCGACTGCCACTACGGCGCCGAGTTTTCCGCCCTCGGCGAGTCGCTGGACAGCGAAACCACGACGCAGGTCGCGCTCACGCACGAGCTGGGTCACGAGTGCGTCCTCTACGCCGACTACAAGGACGTCGACGGCGTGGTGAAAGGGCCCTGGCGCGACGCCGGTGTGCCGTGCTTCGGCGGTGCGCATCCGAACAACGGCCTGGCCAATCCGAGCATGTTCCCCGACACGGAGTCGGGTCTTTCCACGATTTCGGTGATGGGCGGAAGCATTGCCGGGACGTATTCACTGACGGCGCCGCGTTTCGGCTACAGCCGCGCGGAGATGTACTTCCTCGGCCTGGCCTCGCCGGCCGAGGTCACGCCCATCACGTTCGTGCAGGACAGTGGGACGTCGCAGATCACCATCGACCAGATCGTCGCCGCGAACGGCCCGCGCACGCCGGCGTACGCCGTCGGACAGACGCGTGTCTTCCGCGTCCCGACGTTCGTGGTCAAGCGGAGCGGGGAGAACGTGAGCGACGCGCAATTGCAGCAGCTCCAGAACGTGCTCTTCCGCTGGCAGAGCCGTTTCTACCGCGAGACCGGCGGCCGCGCCCGCGCCAACCTGACCCTCGACGGATCGTGCAGCTACACGCTCTCGGCGAGCAGCATCCGTCCGCCGTCTGCCGCGGCCACCGGCAGCATCAGCGTGATCGCCGACAGCGGCTGTCCCTGGACCGCCACCACCAGCGACTCCTTCATCACCGTCACCTCCGGCGGCAGCGGTACCGCCAACGGAACCGTGAGCTACTCGATCGCCGCGAACGCCAGCGCCAACCCCCGCACCGGCACGATCACCATCGCCGGCCAGCCGTTCACCGTGAACCAGTTGGGAGCGGCGAAGCGGCGGGCGGTGGGGAGGTAGGGTTGGTTGCTGGGTTCCTGAGTTGCTGGGTTGCGGGGTCGCGCAGTTTCGAGGTTGCGCGGTGAGACGGCAAGCACGCAGCTCTTGGAAGTTACAACCCCGAGACCGCGAGACCGCGCAACCCCGAGACCAAGTAACCGAGCAACTCAGCAACCCAGGTTTCTTTTCCCGCACATCGGTGTCTCATTCCCCGGAGGATGCAATGAGACACCGAATGACCCTGGCCCTGCTGTTCTTCGCACTTTGTTCCAGTCAATCCTTTGCGGCGGGCACGTCCGGATTCGCCGTCAACGTTCTCGTCGACGATGCCCCGCGCGCGGAGTACGTCCACCGGGGAACGGTCTACATCGAGGCAGTCCGCGGAGCGAGCTACAGCCTGCGGATCACCAACCCCACACCGTATCGCGTCGCCGTCGCCCTTTCGGTCGATGGGTTGAACACGATCGACGCCAAACACACCGACGCCCGCAACGCTTCGAAGTGGGTGCTGGAGCCGTATGAGTCGACCGTGATCTCCGGCTGGCAGGTCAGCAACCGCGCCGCGCGCAGCTTTTTCTTTACCGGCGAGCGTCATTCCTACGGTGCTTCGCTGGGACAGACCGAAAACCTTGGCGTGATCGAGGCCGTCTACTTCCGCGAGCGCCGTCATGAGGTCGAGATGTATCGGCCGTCGTTCGGCGAGGGGAGATCCGGCGCCATGAACAGTGCGCCCGGCAGTTCCGCCGCACCCGCACCATCCGAGAAGGCCCAGAGAAGCGACGCCGCCGACGACTACGCCGCGACCGGTATGGGATCAAAAGAGCGGCATGAGATCGAGATGGTCGACATCGATCTCGACCCGAACCCGGTGGCCTCCGTCCGCATCCGCTACGAGTATCACCCGCAACTGGTCAAGCTGGGGGTTCTGCCGGAGCACATCTCGACGCTCGAGCGCCGCGAGCGCGCCAGCGGGTTCGGTTCGTATTGTCCGGAGCCGTAGGGATCGACCTGGAATGGACACCGCGGTTCACTTGAACGCCGGGTGTCCATTCCAGGAGACACGGCGCGACCCCGAATTGGCTTAAAGCCTACCCCAGTAGGCTTTAAACCTACCCCGGTAGGTTCTGAGCCTACTCCAGTAGGCTTAAAGCCTACCCCAGTAGGTTCTGAGCCTACCCCAGTAGGCTAAAAGCCTACCTCGGTAGTCTCTGAGCCTTTTCCAGTAGGCTTAAAGCCTACCCCGGTAGTCCCGGAGCCTATTCCAGAAGGCCCTTACGCACCCCTAGTGGTGCTTGATCACCGTATGGTTGTCCACCACCTCCACCAGTTGCATCATGCCGCGGTCTTCGTGGCCGAGGATGTGGCAGTGCAGGACGAACTTGCCGGGGAAATCGACGAAACGGCTGCGGATCTTCACGTGTCCCGGTACGGCGGTGGTCGACCCTGCCGGTATCGCCGAGGCGGGGATCGAGATCACGTCGCCCCATACCCACGGCTTCTCCATCACCTTCGGCTCGGTCATCGTGGCCGGATCGAAGATCTCCGTGATCTGGAAGGGGTTGATGTGGATGTGGAAGGGATGCGACGTCCCGCCCGGTGAGGTATTCACGAGGTTCCACTCCTCGGCGGTGCCCATCAGCATGACCTGATCGATGGTCCCCTCCTTGAACTGCTTGCCGTCGATGAAGAACTCCGGCGGATCGACCCTCGTTCCACCGCCGGGTCCCGGGGCTTTGCTCATGCTGAACGTCAACCTGCGGCGGCGTTCGTTGATCTCGTCATCGGTGATGTCGGCCAGGTCGTCCGGCAGTTTCGGGTACTGCGCCTCGGTGGGCAGTGCGGTGTTCTCCGTGGTCGGATCGCCGGCGACGATGACCTTGACCACGACGTTCTTGTTCACGTCGTTGAAGCCGCCGGAGTTCTTCTCGGGCCAGAAAACGAGATAGGCCGTGCCGTCGGTGGCCGGCGCTTTGACCAGGAAATCGGCGCGGTTGCCGGGGGCGAGGTGGAAGGTCTTCGGATTCGGCGTCGTGCTCGGTGCCGTCGCCGAGGGCGGCCACTGCGCGCGGCGAACGTAATTCTGCCAATCGAATTGCACGCCGTCCTGCGCGGTCTGATTCAGCGACGGCACGCTCCCATCGGCCGATGGCGGCGGGACGCCTTTGACGAGCGGGATGGTCTTGTTCTGCAGTCCGTCGAGGACCGCCTGGCTGATGAAGAGGTACTGGTCGATGCCGTGTGCCTTCATGGCCGCGTTGGCGATGCGCCACCACTGCACTTCGCCGCGCTTCATGCGCACGGTGGGAACGACCTGGCCGTTGACCTGAACGAGTGCGGCCGGCGTGGCGTTCACCAGGTTCGGCTGCTCGGAGAAGAGCTGGAAGATCATCACCTGCTCTTTGATCTTCGGCTTGGCCACCGTGCCGCCGCCGAGGACCAGGAGCTTGTCGTCGTAGTCGCCGGTGATGATGAAGAGCCCGGCCATGCCGTTGAGAATCTGCATGGTGGTCGAGCCGTGCTGATGGCAGTGATACCAGTGCGTTCCGGGCGACTGTCCCATCACCGGGAACTTGCCGGGCACGCCGCTGGGAAGCGGAAGCTGGAAGTGGTGGACGTAGAAGCCCGGCCAGTACTGCGGCCATTCGCCGGCGGCGATGTTCGCGCGATTGGCGTCGATGGCGGCCTGGATCTGCTCGGCGAGCTGGGTGTTGCCCGACTTCTTCGCTCCTTCGAGCAGCGAGTGCAGCGCCAGCGCCGCAACGTGCTGCAGGACTTTGCCGGAGCCGTGCTCCCCATGACCCGGTGAGTCGAACACTTTCTTGCACGCGGCCACCGCCGCGGCGACGTCGATCTTCGGATTGGGAAGGACGCCGATCAGGACGTTGTCGCCGAAGGTGCCGGGTGTGACGTGCGTTCCGTGAAAGTGTAGGTTGGTGGTGTTGGATGCGTGGAAGCAGTTCGGGAAGGTTTCGTTCGCTCCCGGATAGCGCTTGCCGCCGGTGACGACGAATGAGGTGTCGCACTGGTCTTTGACGCTCGTCACCGAGGTCTGAGGGAACTTCTGCGGATCGATGCGGTTGAGGAAGATGAGCTGCACCGTCTCGCCGACGCGCGCGCGAAGAGTCGGACCGGGATAGGCCTCGCCGATCTTCGTCACCGGCTTCTTCATCTCGCCGAAGCCCTGGTAGCCGTGATAGGTGCGCAGCGGATGCTCGCGGCATTTGTAGGCGGGAGCGGCGAGGGTGCCGTTGTATTCGATGACCTTCCGCAGCTCGTACTGCGTGTCGACGATGCCGCGAAGGAAGCCGTTGACGCTCTTGATCTCGCCGACGGGGAGCAGATCCTCGTTGAAGGGCGCCGGACAGGATGCGCCGTTCTGCGCCCAGGCCATGCGGGGGAAGAGGGGGGAGAGGACGATGCCGCCGGCCGCGCCGAGGGCAAGGCCGAGGAACTCGCGCCGGTCCGGGTGCTCGATCAGATTTGATTCATCGCCGGACAGGTCTTCGGAGAAGTCATCGATGGCTGTCATGAAGATCCTCTTTCTTTGCTATGTGACCGTGAGCGTGCCGGCCTCGTCGTCGTGGAGGGCGCATCGATAGGGATAGACGCCGGCGGCCGGGACGTTGACCTGCATCGATGACGCTTGCGGCGCCACCGGATCCCCCCAGTCGCCTGCCACACCATCCCTCGGACAGATCTGATGGGTGGTGTGATGGTCGGCGTTGAGCCAGAAGACCGCATCGCCCGCCTTCGCGTCGGTGAGATCGCTCGGATCGAACCCGATGGGCGCCGTTTCGCGCTGAACCGTAACCTGAAAAGGCATAGGAACCTCCTCGTTGATCGTCGTGATGTGGGGTGCAGAAGCTGATCAATGATGGCGCAGGAGGCGTCGAAGCGCAAGAATATAGATTGGTAGGGATGGAACGGGGGGGCGCCGTTCGAGACGTGTTCCGCACAAATTTCTGGTTGCCGGTTGGTAGCGCCAGTAGTACCATCGCACATGGCGTTTGTGGTGCTCGACACGAGTGTACTCGTTGCTGGCGTGCGGTCGCGCCGAGGTGCTGCATTTCAATTGCTGTCTCGAATAGGAACCGGCGCTTTCGACATCGCTGTCTCGGTTCCACTCGTCCTCGAATATGAGGGCGCGCTGATGAGGCATCTGTCCGCGACGGCATTGGACGATGGAGATGTTCAAAACATCATCGACTACATCTGCAGCGTGGCGGTCCGTCAGGAGATCTTTTATCTGTGGCGCCCGAACTTGCGGGATCCGGGTGATGACCTGGTACTCGAATTGGCGGTGGCGGCCAACTGCGACGCGATCGTTACTCATAACGTTCGTGACTTCGCAGGTGTGGGTCGTTTTGGCGTGCGTCTCCTCACGCCGGGCGAGTTCTTGAGAGAACTGGGAGGTTCGAAATGAGCGCGTTGAGTTTGCGTTTGCTGGAGTCCCTGCACCGAAAGCTCGGCGAAGTCGCCGAGAAAGAGGGCGTCTCGATCAACCAATTGATCAATTCCGCGGTGGCAGAGAAGATGTCGGCGCTGATGACCGAAGAATACCTGGAGACAAGAGCGGCGCGCGGCAATCGCCGCAAGTTTACGGCCGCTCTCGCGAAAGTTGCCGATGTCGAGCCCCACGCTTCGGATCGATTGATCGAGGGAAATACAAGGAGGCCTCGCAAGAAAGTGAGGACGTCCTGAGAGTGGCGTTGATGGGCCCGGATTACAAGCGGGTGGTTGCGGGTTTGAGCCCGCCAGCAATGATGAGACCAAAAAAGCCGGCCGCCGTGCATGCACGGCGGCCGGCGGGTTGTTACTGGCCGGATCGATTAGTACGAGATTCGCGTGAGCCAGTTGTCGTAGACGCTTGACGTGACTCCGATCCAGGTCGCGGTGGAGCGCTCGCCGATGGCGAAGGTCCAATCCCAGACGCCCTGATAGTCTCCGATGAAGTCATTCCCGTTGGCGGTGGAGTCGAAGCCCCCCATCCAGTTGTCGTTGGCGTCGATGCGCGTTCCCGAGGTGGTGATGTACGCCTCGTATGCTCGATACGCGGTGTTCGCCGGATCGGCGTGACGGTCGTAATAGGTGATGATGACGTTGCCGGCGCCGTTGAAATCGACCGCGGGCATGAACTGATCGTTGGCCGTGAACTGTACTGGCGATGCCGGGTTATGCCATCCGTTGATATCCTTGTACGCATACTCGACGTTTGTACCGTTGGCGGTGGTGTCGTGCCACACCAGGAGAATGCTGTTCGTAACCGAGTTGTATCGCGCCATCGGCACGGTCTCGGCGCGGATGCCTCCCGTGAGATTACCGGTGGTCAACGTGGTGTTCGCGGCGACCTCGTGAGCTCCGAAGGTGGCGGCGAAATCGGTGGAGCGAGCCATTTGAATTTGATTGGCGCCGAAATCGAGCCAGATTACGTATACGGCGCCGCTCCCCGGGGCGACGACGATCTGAGGATTGGCGACACCGTGGTTCGTGGCCGGGGCCTGGCCATAGGCAACGACGGTCTTGAGCGGGAAGGTCGCGCCACCGTCGACGCTCCGCGCGACGACGATCGCCGTGTTGAGGTTGACGTAATCGTAGCTGACGTAGGCAAGATAAACGTAGCCGAGGTCGGTGGAATTGTGCCAGGAAACAGCCAATGCCGGCTTATCGAGGAAGTATCCAGCGCCTCGGTTGTCCGCGATCGTTGGCGAGGCTGTCCAGCTACCGTTGTCGGAAGGATCGGAATGCCACACCGCGATGGCATTCGGAGCGTTTTGCTCACCGGAGTTGAAGGCCATTCCGGCGCAATATGTTCTGTAGCCGGCTACGCCTCCGGCGTAAGGGTTTTCGTCCATGAACGGATCGCCGGTGAACGAATAACCGCCCGGTACCGGCATCGCGCCATGCTGGAAGGTCGAGAAGTCGGTCGTGCTTGCATAGTGAATGCGTGGCGTGGTCCCGCCTTCGTACTGGATGTAAGAGGTCACGGTGCGGTCGACGCCGCTTGCCGTGAGCGTGACCGTCGACGGTTCCACATCCTGCGGACTATCGGCGGTGGCATTGATCGAAGGGCTCTGCACGGTTGCATCCGGATTCACGGCGAAAGAGGTCCCGCCGCGGATCCCTCTGGCAGACGGCCTGAGCGCTCCGGTCGTGGTCTTTGCGGTAAGGCGGGTAAGGATGTTGTGGTACACGACGCCACTGAGATGACTGCCCTTGAGCGTGGACAATGTATAGGGTGCGACTGGGATCCCCGCGAAAGGATCCGGTGGAACGTACGCCGGGTTGGGGCCGGCCGGTACTGCCGGACGCAACTGGTTTGCCGGAATCGCTGGGGGCGCGCCGGCGAAAGCGGGTATGACTGTAATCGACAACAGAGCTGCACAACATAAAGACAGTATGGGTCTACGCATTCGTGGGAAAACTCCTTGGGGAAATTGAGATTAGCCGTATCTACGGCAACAGGAGGGTAAATGGCGGCGGAGAAGCCGTCTAGTAACATTACTTGCGCTTGTGTCCGGCGCGGTATCTGGCCGGAGTTATTCCCGTGGCCCGGCGAAAGGCCCTATAGAACGTGACGCGCGTTCCGAATCCGGAGCCATAAGCGATGACGTTCATGGGAAGCGAGCCCGTGCGCAGTAAGTGCTGCGCGCGGACGATCTGCCGCTCCTTCAGATATGCCGACGGCGTCCTGCGGAGCAGCCGTCGAAACAGATGAGTCAGTTGATGAGGGGCAATCCCCCAGAGCGCTGCCAGCTCGCCGGCGTGCGGAGGCGTCTCTTTCCGGAAGCAGGAATCGAGGTACGCGTCCGCGGCACGTGTGAGTGCATCCACATCCGCCGGAGCAACGGAGAGCATGATCTACGGAAGGGTGCAAGAAGCGCGCACCGGAAGGACCGAAATGCTGAGCCTCGAAGGGACGTTGGGCGAGCGCAACAGCTCCCGTAACCGATCTGTGATCCGGGCGAATGGAAGAGGCGAGGATGGTGAGAGGATCGAAGGCCCGAGCGATCCTCTCACCAGATCAACTGCAATCCGAATGGCTATTTAGCAGCAGCCCCCTTTGCGAAATCCCCCGCCTTCACGATGGAGATCTTCGACGGATCGATCCATTTACGGATGGCGGCGTTTACCTGTTCCGGCGTCAGTTCGGAGTACTTCTTGTCCATCGCCGCATCCCAGGCCAGCGTTCGATTCATGAAGAGCTCCGACGCCAGCGTTCGGGAGAGCCCGGCATCCTGCGCACGCTGCAGCTTGCGGTTTTCCAGCAGACCTTTCTTCGCTTCCGCGACTTCCGCCGCCGTGAAGCCTTCCTTCACCGCTTTGTCCACCTCTTCCTTGAAGGCGGTCTCGAGCTTCGCGGCGTTCTGCGGGGCGTAGATGGCAAAGGTGGTGAAGTTGCCGGCCTTGTCGAACGGACTGGCCTGGATGTTCGATCCGACGCCGTAGCTCAGACCTTCCTTCTGGCGAATTCGATTGCCGAGCCGCGAATAGAGCGTGCCGCCGCCGAGAATGTAATTGCCGAGGACCAGGGCGGGATAGTCGGGATCGTCGTCGCGAAGGGTGAGATTCACGCCGGCCACGAAGATGGCGTTGGCCTTGTCCGGCGTCTCCAGTGACTGATTGGTGGCCGGTGTGTCCTGATAGAGGCGCGGTACGCGCACGAACGGTGTGCCGCTCTTCCACGTTCCGACCAGCTCCGTCAGTTGCGCCGTCACCTGTTTCGGATCGAAGTCGCCCACCAGAGCGACCTCGGCGTTGGATGCTCCATAGAACGTCGAATAGAAGCTCTTCACGTCATCGAGCGTGAGCGCGTTGACGTCGGCGATGTCTTCGTCAGCCGTGCTCGTGTAGCGAATGTCCCCCTTGGGGTAGGGGTTCATGTGCCGCTGGAAGGCGGTGAATCCGACCGATTGCGGATCGCTGCGCTGCTGCTCGGCCTGGGCCAGCTCCTCCTGCTTCCACTGTGCGAACTCCGAGGCCGGGAAGACCGGATCGCGGAGAACCTCGCCGACCAGGGCCAGCACGGCCGGAAGGTTCTCGCGTGTGGTCTCGACCGAGACGTTGATCTGAGCCGCTCCGCCGGATACGTTCACCCGAGCCTTGAGGCGGTCGATCTCGTCTTTGATCTGTTGCCGTGTGTGCTTGCTCGTGCCGCGCATGAGCATGTCGGCCGCGGCCACGCTGGCCGCGGAGCGATTCATGAGGCTCTTCTCATCGCCGATGTGCAGCGCGGCGACCACATTCACCGTCGAGCCGCGGGTCTTCTTGGGCAGCAGAGCCACTTTCATCCCGCCCGGTAGGGTCGTTCTGGTCGTGCGCGACTCGATGTTCGACGGTGACGGATCGAACGCTTCCCCGGCTGCGATGGCCGCATCGCCTTTGTACGTCTTGACCATCTCGGCCACGTCCGGCGAAGGGGGAACCTCCGCGCGGAGCGGCTTCTTGTCGGGGATGAACTCGCCGACAGTCCGGTTCGACGGCAGGAAGTAGGCGTTGGCGACGCGCTGGACGTCTTCCGGGTTGACTTTGCGGATGCGGTCGCGGTTGAGGAAGAAGAGGCGCCAATCGCCCGCGGCGATCGACTCGCTGAGCGCGATCCCGACGCGGTCGGCGGCATTGAGAGTCAGGTCGATGTTCTTCAGAATGCCGGTCCGTGCGCGATCGACTTCCTCCTTCGTCGGCGGCGTCGCTTTCAGCTCGTCGATGGTCTTGAGGAAGATCTGTTTCGCCTCATCCAGCGACTGCTCCTGCCGCACTTCCGCGTGGAGGATGACGAAACCGGGATCGTGCAGGCCGGGGAGGAAGCTGGATACCGAGGTGGCCTTTTTCGTCTCCACCAACGCCTTGTAGAGCCGGCCGGAGGGGGTATCGGTGAGCAGCCTGCTCAAGACCTGGACCGCGGCCGAATCGGGATGGGACTCCGCAGGGATGTGATAGGCGACGGCGAGCGCCTGGACATCGCCGACGCGCCGCAGCGTGGTCGAGCGTTCGCCGTCCTGCGCCGGCTCGGCGGTGTACGGCTCCTCGAGTTTCCGTGCCGGCCTGGGTATGGCGCCGTAGATCTTCTCGACCTCGGCCAGCGTTTTTGCTTCGTCGAACTTTCCGGCCACGAGCAGGACGGCGTTGTCGGGCTGGTAGTACTTGCGCCAGAAGGCCTGCAGGCGGTCGATGGGAACGCGCTCGATGTCGGCGCGCGAGCCGATGGTCGAGTGTCCGTAGTTGTGCCAGAGGTAGGCGGTGGAGAGAACGCGCTCGTCGAGGATGTTCTCCGGATCGTTCTCGCCCGCCTCGAACTCGTTCCGCACCACGGTCATCTCGGAGTCGAGGTCCTTGCGGGCGATGAAGGAGTGGATCATCCGATCCGCTTCCAGCTCCAGGGCGAACCGGACGTTCTCGTCGGTGGCCGGAAGGATCTCGAAGTAGTTCGTCCGGTCGAACCAGGTGGAGGCGTTGTAGTTGGCGCCATGCGCCTTGAGCGCCTGGGGGATGTTCCCGTGAGAGGGCGTTCCCTTGAACATCATGTGCTCGAGGAGATGGGCCATGCCGGTCTCGCCGTAGCTCTCATGCCGCGAGCCGACGAGGTAGGTGAGGTTGATCACCACCGTCGGCTTGGTCTGATCGGGAAAGAGGAGGACGCGCAAGCCGTTGGGCAGGTCGTACTCGGAGATCCCCTCGACGGAGGTGACCTTCTCCGCCGGTGTCGTCGTCGGTGTCGCCGTCGATTTCTTCGGCGTCGCCGGCGCGGCGAAGGTAGTCGTCGCGAATGCGACGAGGAACAGGCACGCGATCCAGTTCTTTTTCATGTTTCCCCCTAAGTTGAGGAGGCATTCTGCAACGACGTGGGCCACAAGGAAAAGGGAGACGTTTTCACGCGGAGGCGCGGAGACGCGGAGGGAGAGTTTTTTTCTCCGCGCCTACGCGTCTCCGCGTGAAACGGGTTCTGTTGCTATCATCGGGCCGTCCATCAATTCATCCGGAGACCATCTAAATGAAGAGAGCCATTGCGGCTTTGGCAGGTGTGGTTTCGTTCTTCGCACTCCCCCTTCTCGCCCAGACCAGCGCGTCGCTCACCGGCGTCGTGTCGGCCGAAGGGCACCCGCTTCCGGGCACAACGGTCACGGTTACGTCGCCGGTGTTACAGGGATCGCGTGTCACGGTGACCGGGGAGACTGGCGCGTACGACTTCTCGGCGCTCCCGCCGGGGGTTTACAAGATCTCGTTCGCATTCTCCGGGATGGTGACGATGTCACGCCAGACGACGCTGCGGCTGTCACAGGTCACGCGTGTCGATGCAATCATGAAAGCGGCCGGCGACATGATCACCGTCACCGCAGGCGCCCCCTCCGTCATCGAGACCCCCGAGGTCTCGACGAACATGACCTTGCCCTTCATCGAACGGCTGCCGGTGCTCCGCAATCAGCTTGCAACGGCGCAGTTTGCGCCGGGAGTCAGCGGGAACACGCTGGGGAACGGCGAGCTGGCCATCGCCGGCGGTCCGGGATATGACAACCTCGTGCTCATCAACGGCGTCGTCGTCACGGAGAACACGCGCGGGCAGATGCGGCCGATGTATGTCGAGGATGCCATTCAGGAGACGACCGTCCTGACGGGCGCTATCTCCGCGCAGTACGGGCGGTTCAGCGGGGGCGTGGTCAATACCATCACCAAGTCGGGTGGCAACGAGCTGGCCGGGTCCGTACGCGATTCCCTGAGCAATCCGTCGTGGTCGGCGCAGTCCCCGGCGGGGGAGGCGCGCGAGAACAATCTCAATCACGTCGGCGAGGGGACCCTCGGCGGCTTCGTCGTGCGCGACCGGCTCTGGTTCTTCGGCGCGGGACGGTGGGCCAAGAACGACACGGCGCGGCAGACGCTTTCCATCCCCGCCTTGACCACCAATCCCGTATCGCCCGCGTCGCCGGCGATCAGTTATGCCGAGGGGAATGACCAGAAGAGATATGAAGCGAAACTGACCGGGCAGATCGGCGCGCGGCAGACGGTGGCCGCCTCGTGGTTCGGCGTCAACACCGATGGCAGCAACGCGCGCTTCGCCAACAACATCTACGACCTGGCCAGCCTCACCACGCGCGTCGATCCGGAGTCGCTGCTTGCCGTCCACTACAACGGCATGCTCGCGTCCAACCTCCTGCTGGAAGGCCACTACTCGGCACGCAAGTTCTCCGACCGCACCGGCGCGCAGACCACCGATCTCATCGCGGGGACGGTCCTTCTCGACCGCGCCAACAACAACACGCGCTTTCATTCGCCCACCCTCTGCGCCGTCTGCGACGCCGAGCGCCGCAACAACGACGACGTTCTGCTCGAGGCCCACGACTTCCTCGACGCGAAATCGTTCGGCAGCCACGACCTCATCGCCGGCGTCGACCGCTTTTCCGAGAGCCGTTACGCCAACAATCACCAGTCGGGGAGCGACTTTTCGATCTTCGTCTCACGGGCGCAGTGGAAAGACGGCGTGATCTATCCCGTGATCACGCCGACGAACGCCACCGGCGGTGGGACGTTCATCCGCTGGAATCCGATCCTGGTGGCGGCGAATCAGAACGATCTCCGCACCGACTCGGCCTTCATCAACGACACCTGGAGCGTGGCCTCGCGTCTCACGCTCTCCCTCGGCGTGCGTTTCGACCGCAACCATGCCGTCGATGCGGACGGCGTGGTCAGCTCGCGCGACCAGAAGCTCTCGCCGCGCCTGAGCGCGCAGTACGACCTCCGCGGCGACGGGCGGCAGCGAATCAGCGTCTCGTTCGCCGATTACGCCTCGCGCATCGCCGACAGCATCGCTTCGTCGAATCAGGCGGCGGGCAACGCGGCGGCGATCGATTTCGCCTACCGCGGCCCGGCCATCAACAACACCGGGCTGACCGTGCCGATGGATGAAGCGATTCGGCGCATCTTCGATTACTTCAACAGCCAGCAGGGAGGGACCGGCAACGTTACCCCGGTCAATCTGCGCGCGCAGGGCTCGCGCAGCATCCCCGGCTTCTCGACCTATTTCGACGGCTCGCTGGCATCGCCCTCAGTGCGCGAGATCACGGCCGGCTACGGCACCGAGATCGGAAAGACGGGGTTCGTCCGCGCTGACTACATCCATCGCGACTGGCGCGATTTCTACGCCGCGAGCGTCACTACCGCCACGAAGAAGGCGAACACGCCCCTCGGCATCCCGGTCGATCTGAGCCTCATCCGCAACAGCAACAATCTGGAGCGCCGTTACCGCGGCGTGCTGCTGCAGACGCGCTGGAGCCCGGGGCGTTTCGATTTTGGCACGCATTACACCTGGTCGAAGCTGCGCGGCAACGATGACGGCGAGAGCGGCACGACCGGTGCGGTTGCGAATACCGATCCGTCGCTTTTCTATCCCGAGTATTTCAACTACAGTCGCGTGGCGCCGACCGGCTATCTGCAGGGCGATCAGCGTCACCGCCTTCGGGCCTGGGCCGGTTACCGTCTGCCGCTCGGCAAGGGCTCGCTCGAAGGGACGCTGATGCAGAGCTACGACTCCGGTTTGCCGTACTCGATCGCCGGCGCGATCAACCTGACACGTTACGCCGGCGCGCCGGCAAACCTCGGCTATGCGTCAGTCCCCAACGGCCTCTATTACTTCAGCGGACGCGGCGAGCTTCGAACGGAGAGCATCCGCTCGACGGACCTCGCGCTCCGCTACAGCGTCCATGTTTCGGCGATGGAGCTCTTCGCGCAAGGCGACCTTCTCAACGCATTCAACAACGCCGCGATCTTCGATCCGCAGCGTCTCGGTACGACCGTGAGCACCGCCGCGACGTCGACGGCACTGTTGCCGTTCGACCCGGCGAAGCAGACGCCGATTCAGTGTCCGCAAGGTGCGTCCGCGGCAACATGCACGGCGATGGGGGCGAACTACCAACTGGCGTCGAATTTCGGTCAGCCGCTGAACAACCTGGCGTACCAGACGCCGAGGACGGTAAGGGTTTCGCTAGGGGTGAGGTTCTAGCAACGATTCGCGGTCGGAGCGCTGGCGTCTCGCCGGCTGGCCCGGGGGCGTCTCGCCCCCGTTCGGGGAGCTTGCGATACGTTTGTCGTTAACCTCAGCGGCGAGACGCCGCCGAGCCAGCCGGCGAGACGCCAGCGCTCCGTCACGTCTACTCGTCGAGCGCTCCATCCGGAAGCGCTACGCGCTTTCCCTGAATCGCCGCCACGATGCGAGGTACGTGGACGTGACACGTCTCCACGATCACGGTCACTTTGCGCGGCGGCGTTCCGGCGACGGAGGTGCCGGCGACGAAGACGCCGGGGATGTTGGTCTCCATCGTCTCGGGGTCGTAAACAGGCTGGCGGTCGTCGCCGTGCAGTTCGACGCCCAATTGATCGAACAGCATCGAATCCTGCCGGTAGCCGGTGAGGAGCAGGACGAAATCGGCGTCGATCTCGAGTGGGGGCGCGTCGTCGCCGACCAGTGCCAGCAAGACCGTGCCGTTCCCGATCTCGATCGGCGTGGTGCGGGGGAGATAGCGGATGCGGCCGTCGCGAATGAGGGCGCGCACTTCAGGGAGAAGCCAGAACTTCACCACCTTCGGATCGAAATCGTCGCGCCGGTAGCTCAGCGTCACGTCGGCGCCGGCGCGCTGGCAGCGAACCGCCGCTTCGACCGACGAGTTGCGACCGCCGACGATCAGCAGCTTCTTCGCAAAGTACGTATGGGGATCGTGAAAGTAGTGGCTCACGTGCGGCAGCTCCTCGCCGGGGATGTCGAGCATGCGCGGCGCGTGAAAGGCGCCGATGGCTAGGATGACGTGCTCCACGCGATAGCGATGCTCGCCATCCAGCGCGCGCGTCACCAGCTCGAAACCGCCACCGCGCAGCCGCGACGCCTGCGTGACGCGCTCATACGTGCGCACCTGCAGGCCGAACTGCATCACCAGCGCGCGAAGATAGGCCAGATACTCCTCGCGCGTGATCTTCTGCTGCGTCGCCGTCTGGATCGGCACCCCGGCCAGGCCGAGGCGGTCCGAGCTCGAATGGAACAGCATCTCGCTCGGATACCAGGCGATGGTCGAGCCGATCTGGCCGGCATCGATCTGGATGTAGTCGATACCGAATTGCTTGAACGCCACCGCCAGCTCCAGGCCGATGGGACCTGCACCGATGATGGCGACGTCATGTGTCTCGGTCATGGAGGGGAGTGTATTACGGGGTCTCGTGGTCTCGAGGTTGCGCGGTCTCGCGGTGGGTGGTTGCTGGGTTGCAGGTTGCAAGGTTGCTAGGTTGCAAGGTTGCAAAGTGCAGGGTTCAGCAACCCGGAAACTCAGGAACCCAGAAACTCAGGAACCCAGCAACTCACCAACCGCGAGACCCCGCAACCGCGAGACCGCGCAACCCCGAGACCGCGCAACCCCGCCTCAATTCGTCGCCAACCCCAGCTCCTGCAGCACGCTCACCTTCGCGTCGATCATCACGTGATGTTCGAGTCCCAGCAGGTCGGCCAGCTTGCGGACGAGATAGTTCTCGTACTCCGTCAGCCGCCCGTCGGCGTAGGCCATCCGCCACATCGTCTTCACGATCTCGATACGGTCGTTGAGCGGGGCGTTGCGGCGAATGAAATGCGTCAGCGCGAAGTGGTCGATGGTCTGGGCGCGGATCTCGGCCGCGGCCTTGACCAGCTCCTGCGCCATCGTGTCGTCGAGGGCGAAGGCGCGCTTGAGGTAGGAGAGGAGGTCGTCGTCCTCTTCGCGCGTCAGCGTGCCGTCGGCGTAGCCGATGTCGAGCAGCACCGCGGCCGTGGCCAGCCGCAAAGGGTCCTGCTGTTGCGGCGGCCGGTCGCCGTTGAGCACGCCGCCTTTGAATCGCTGCATCAGTTTTGCGAAGCTCATGGGATGATCAACCCGAAAAACGGGAGCATATCGTGCCACGAATCGACATGAATCAACTCGACGATCAGGCCCGCACCTGGTTGTTCGGCATCTCACCGTCCCTCGATGAAAGCAAGAGCCAGCGCCTGCTGGCCACGGTCGATCAGTTTCTCGACGAGTGGGCGGCGCACGGGACACCGGTGACCTCGGCGCGTGACCTGCTGCTCGGCAGTTTCCTGGCCATCGCCGTCGATGAACGGAGCGAAACGTCGGGCTGCTCGATCGACCGGATGTTCGGTCTCCTCCGCCAGTTCGAGCGCGACCTCGGCGTCTCCATTCTCGACGCCAACCGCGTCTTCGTCCGCCACGCCGACGGCCGCGTCGAAGCGCTCAGCCGCACCGATTTCCGCGACCGCGGCGATATTCACACGACCGTCTTCGATACCACCGCCGAGCGCCTGGCCGAGATCCGCAGCGGTCACTGGATCCGCAAGGCGCAGGACGCCTGGCCGGGGAAATTGCTGACCGCGTGAATCTGCGCCTCGCGCGTTGTCGGTTATCGGTTTTCGGTTGGTTTCGCGGAGCTGTCCAACATCGGACAACCGATCACCGATAACCGACAACCCGTGAAGCGCTAACCAAGCACGATTGCGATCGCCGCGGGTATCCGCCACCTTTCCTTGATTTCGATTGCCGGGGTGTCGCTGCTTGTCCACCGCAGTTCCCAATCATGTTCCCTCGGCGGCGCGAGCAACGGTTCATCGATGACATCGAGCCGGAGCTCGTCGCCGAGGTTGACGATGAGCAGACGCTCCTCGTAGCGCAGGACGAAGGCCCGCTCGCCGATGACCGCGCCGCGAACGGCGCCGGTCATCTCCCTTCGCAAGCGAATGAGATCGCGATGCAGGGCCACGATGTCCGCGTTTTTCTGACGCTCGCGGTGATCGAGCTTGCATCGCTCGAATGTCTCGACCTCGTCAGGACGGGCGAAGCGTTCGCCGACAAGCGACGGGAATTGTTCGAGAAAATCGCTACGCCCTTTCGCTACGGCCGCGGCGAGCTCCGGCTTATGGTCGGCGAAGTAGAGGAACGGCGACGACGATCCGAACTCCTGTCCCTGAAACAGCATCGGCGTATTCGGCCCGAGGAGCAGTAGCGCGGTCAGCGCGCGATAGCGGCCGGGAGTGGTCAGGAATTGCAGCCGCTCGCCGTGCGCGGAGTTCGCGATCTGATCGTGGTTCTGGAGAAAGCAGACCAGACTCTCCGGCCGGAGATGGATCGACGACGTGCCGCGGTTGCTCTTCTGCCATGTGTAGTACTGGCCCTGATAGAGAAAGCCGAACTGCGCCATCGAGACGAGCTCCTGGGGCGTGCCGCGATAGTCGGTGTAGTAGGCCTCGCGGAATCCCGTGGCCGCGACCATGGCCGCGTGATGCCAGTCGTCGTTCCAGAGTGCGTCGAGACCGTAGCTCTCGATCAGCTTCACATCCTGCGGCTCGTTCTCGGCGACGATGAAGATCGGTCTGCCGTTGGCCGCCTCCCGGGCGCGCCGTGCGATGAGCGTCAGGACGTGCTCCTCCGAGGCGTCATCGATCGACTGGGTGGCATCGAGACGCAGACCGTCGAGGTGGAACTCGTCGATCCAGTAGGCCGCATTCTCCGCGAAGAACTCGCGCACGCCATCCGAGCCGTCGTCATCGAAGTTGATCGAATCGCCCCAGTCGTTCACGTACCTTTTCGTGAAGTACGCCGTCGTGAATTGGCGCTGGTAGCAACCGTCGGGACCGAGGTGGTTGTAGACGACGTCGAGAATCACGCCGAGGCCGTGGGCGTGCGCGGCATCGACGAAGGCGCGGAAGTCGTCGGGCGTGCCGTAGACATGCGCCGGCGCCCAGAGATCGACGCCGTCGTAGCCCCAGCCGAAACGGCCGGGGAACTCATGGACCGGCATGACTTCCAGAAGATTGATGCCGATCTCGCGCAACGCTTCGAGATGCTCGATCGCTGCGCGCCAGGTGCCTTCTGGCGTGAACGTCCCGATGTGCATCTCATAGATGACCAGGCCGCGCGGATCGACGCCCCGCCATGCGCCATCGCACCACTCGTACGACTCCGGGTCGACGACCGCGGAGTGGCCATGCGGTCCGTCGGGCTGAAAGCGCGAGGCGGGATCGGGATAGGTTGCCTGGTCATTGTCGAGGCGGAAGCGATAGCGGGTTCCCGTTTTCGCGGATGCGATGACGCCGCCGAAGTGACCATCCGCCTCGCGCTCGAGCGGATGTTCGGCATCGTCGAGCACGACGCTGACCGCGCGATGGTCGGGAGCCCAGACGCGGAAGTCAGTACCGGCCGTGGTCAGTTCGGCGCCGACGGCGCGCTTCCTTGTGAACATCGTGAGGAGCACGACTGCAAGCAGCGTGCGACGTACGTATGATCACTCAGTGAACCTCCTCCACCTCTTCGACCTCTCTCTCGTCGAACGCCGTGATGAGGTTGCGCTCGAGTGGCAAGGCGCGGCAGTCACATTCGGCGAGATCGAGCGCCGCAGCAACCGCGTTGCCCATGCGCTCCGCGCGCGCGGTCTGGCGAAAGGCGACCGGCTCTGCGTCTACCTCGGCAACCGCATCGAGCTGATCGACATCTACCTCGCCTGCGTGAAGCTCGGCGTGATCTTCGTTCCGATCAACATCCTTTATCGCGACCGGGAGATCGCCCACATCACCGGCGACGCAGAGCCGCGGTTGGTGATCACCGAGGCCGAGCTGCCGCAGCTCGTCTCCGATCGCGACGACCGTCCGATCGAAGATCTCGATGGCGACACGCCGGCGGCGATCATCTACACGTCAGGAACCACCGGCGCGTCGAAGGGGGCGGTGCTGACGCACAACAACTTCGCCGCCAATGCCGCCAACCTATCGATGATGTGGCAGATCAGCGACCGCGATCGCTTCCTCCTCGCGCTCCCGCTCTTCCACATCCACGCCCTCGGCAATGGTCTTCTCTGCTGGCTGGCCAGCGGCTGCCGGATGCGCCTCCTGGAGCGCTTCGATCACCGCACGGCGCTCGACGAGTTTCGCGACTTTCGCCCGACGCTCTTCTTCGGCGTGCCGACGGTCTACGTCCGCCTGCTCGACACGCCGCCCGAGGCCGCGCGCGAGATCGGCGCGACGATGCGTCTCTTCGTCTCCGGCTCCGCACCGTTGCCGGTGCAGGTCTTCGAGCGTTTCCGCGAGCTCTTCAACCACACCATTCTCGAGCGCTACGGGATGACGGAGACGTTCATGACCATGAGCAACCCATACGCCGGCGAGCGCCGCGCCGGAACGGTCGGCTTCCCGCTGCCCGGAATCTCGGTTCGCATCGAGGAGGGCGAGCTTTTCGTGCGCGGCCCGAATGTCTTCGCCGGCTACTGGCGCCGTCCCGACGCCACCGCCGCCGCGTTCGTCGACGGCTGGTTCCGCACTGGCGATCTGGCCACGCGCTCCGACGACGGCTACTACACGCTCCTCGGCCGCAAGTCCGATCTCATCATCTCCGGCGGCTTCAACATCTACCCCCGAGAGATCGAAGAGCTCCTGCTCGAACAACCCGGCGTCGCCGAGGCCGCGGTGGTCGGTGAGCCGGACGATGTACGAGGCGAGGTGCCGGTGGCGTTCATCGTCGCCACCGATTTCAATCCCGACGCGCTCGAGCGCTGCTGCCGCGAGCAACTGGCAACGTTCAAGGTTCCGCGGAGGTTCGTGCAAGTGGAGTCGATCCCGAGGACCGCGCTGGGGAAGGTGCAGAAGCACCTCCTGGGACCGCGGGCGTCCCGCCCGCGTTAGCGGCGAAAACGGCGCCGATCGAGCTTGCCGGTCTGCGCTGTACACCGACGGATCACGGCGTACACCGGGAAGTTTGCGCTGTACACCGGCGGATCACGGCGTACACCGGGAGGTTTGCGCTGTACACCGGCGGATCACGGCGTACACCGGGAGGTTTGCGCTGCACACCGGGCGGTCTGCACGTGAATCGAGCCGGCGCGCACGACAAACCTCCCGGTTCACACGACAAACCTCCCGGTGCGCACGACAAACCGCCCGATGCGCACGGCAAACCGCCCGGCGCACACGGCTCGGCGGCGTTAGTATCCGGCGACTCATGTGTCTCATCGCCATCGCCGTCCACGCCTCGGCGCGCTACCCCATCGTGATCGCCGCAAACCGCGACGAGTTCTACGATCGTCCCACCCGCTCTCTACACGAGTGGGACGACGATCCGAGCATCGCCGGCGGCCGCGACCTGCGCGCGGGTGGAAGCTGGCTGGCGGTGACGCGCGACGGCCGCTTCGCCGCGGTGACGAACATCCGCGGAGTCGATGAAGCGCCGAATCCTCGGTCGCGCGGCGCCCTGGTCGGCGACTTCGTTCGATCGCGCATCGCACCGCTCGCATACGCCGAGAGCATCCTCACCGAGGAGTACGCCGGATTCCACCTCATCGCCGGCGACCGGCGGACGGTCGCCCACGTCGCGACCGACACTCCCGCCCGCCTGCTCGACGACGGCATCTTCGCCATCAGCAACGCCCCCGCCGCCGTCGACTGGCCCAAGATCGTCATCGCCCGCGAAGCGATGGCGCAGGCACTGGAAGGTCAGCTCATCGACGATCTGATGCGCTTCCTGACCACCCCGCGCGGCGGCCCGATCGAGGAAGAGGTCTTCGTCGCCCTCCTCGAGCGCGGATACGGGACACGGTCGTCGACGGTCGTGGTGATGACGGAATCGGATATCGTGATCAGGGAGATGAGCCATCCCTCGATGGAGGTGGTGGCAATGATCTCGCGCGGGTCAGAGGCACAACCAATAGCGTGGCGTTTGCTTCTGGTCTAAGGACTCACGCGGAGGCGCGGAGTACGCGGAGAAAAATAGTTTCTCGTCATCTCCTCCGCGTCTCCGCGTCTCCGCGTCTCCGCGTGAGCTCATGTCCTCGTCGTGGCTATGGCACGCCTTGCGAACATCACAACCCCACCCTCCTCAACCGCAACGCATTCCCAATCACCGTCACAGAACTGAACGTCATCGCAGCGCTGGCGATCATCGGACTTAGCAGCAATCCGAAGAACGGGTAGAGCAGCCCGGCCGCGATCGGTACGCCGAGGATGTTGTAGATAAACGCGAAGAAGAGGTTCTGGCGGATGTTGCGCATCATCGCTTCGGAGAGGTTTCGGGCGCGGACGATGCCGCGGAGGTCGCCTTTGACGAGTGTCAGATGCGCGCTTTCGATGGCGACGTCGGTGCCGGTGCCCATGGCGATGCCGACGTCGGCGCGGGAGAGGGCGGGGGCGTCGTTGACGCCGTCGCCGGCCATGGCCACGCGTTTGCCCTGTTCCTGCAGTTTGCGGACGACGCTTTCCTTGGCGGCCGGAAGGACCTCGGCGGCGACGTCGTCGATGCCGAGCTGACGGGCCACGGCTTCGGCGGTGGCACGGGCGTCGCCGGTGAGCATGGTGATGGCGATGCCTTTCTCCCGTAGCGCGCGCAACGCCTCGGCGGTGGTCGGCTTGATCGGGTCGGCCACGGCGATCAGGCCGGCAGGCTTGCCGTCGATCGAGACGAAGACCACCGTCGCCCCCGTGGCGCGGTGGACGTTCGCCTTTTCTTCGAGGGCGCTGACATCGCCGATGAAGGCGGCGTTGCCGATGGCGACGTCATGTCCATCGACCTTGCCTCGGATGCCTTGACCGGCGATAGTCTCGACTTTCGTTGCCGTTCCGATGTCCGAGGCTGCTGTGACGATGGCGTTGGCGAGTGGGTGCTCGCTTGCGCGTTCGACGGCGGCGACCATGCTCAGGTGGCTTTGGTCCAACTCAACCGCCACAACCTTCGGTTTCCCTTCCGTCAGCGTTCCGGTCTTGTCGATCACGATCGTGTCGACCTTTGAGAGCAGCTCCAACGCTTCGGCGTTCTTGACGAGGATTCCGGCGGTAGCGCCGCGGCCGGTGGCGACCATCACCGACATCGGAGTGGCCAGGCCGAGGGCGCAGGGGCAGGCGATGATCAGGACGGCCACGGCGTTCACGAGTGCGTGCGCGAAGCGCGGCTGCGGGCCGGCGATCGACCAGACCACGAACGTGATGGCGGCTACGGCGATGACGATCGGGACGAACCACGAGGCGACGACGTCAGCCAGGCGTTGAATCGGTGCGCGGCTTCGCTGCGCTTCGCCGACCATGCGGACGATCTGCGCCAGGAGCGTGTCGGCGCCGACGCGCTCGGCCTTCATCAGGAATGCTCCGCTGGTGTTGACGGTGCCGGCCGTGACGTTGTCTCCGGCCACCTTCGCCACGGGGATCGGCTCGCCGCTGATCATCGACTCGTCAACGGTGCCGCTTCCCTCGATGACGCTGCCATCGACGGCGATCCGTTCGCCGGGACGGACGCGGATGCGCATGCCGGCGGTGATCCCGCCGACGTCGACGTCGGATTCATTGCCGTCGTCCATCACCACGCGTGCTGTCTTCGGCGCAAGACCGAGAAGGGAGCGGATGGCTCCCGAGGTCTTCTCGCGGGCCCGAAGCTCGAGCACTTGGCCGAGCAGGACCAGCGTCGTGATCACCGCGGCCGGCTCGTAGTAAAGCGGCAGCACGCCCATGTTGCGGAACGACGGCGGGAAGGCTCCGGGAACGAGCGTGGCCGTGACGCTGTACGCGTAGGCGGCGCCGGTGCCCATACCGATGAGGGTGAACATGTTGAGGTTGCGGGAGACGATCGAGGCCGCGGCCCGCTCGAAGAACGGCCAGCCGCACCAGAGGACGACGGGTGTGGCCAAGGCCAGCTCGACCCATGGGAGCCACGGTTTCATCGTCAGCTCGCGAAGCGCGCCTCCGAACAGATCCGCCATGCCGAGGAGCAGCAGAGGGATGGAGAAGATGAGGCTGATCACGAAGCGGCGCTGCATGTCGATCAGCTCCGCATTCGGCGCATCGTCGAGCGACGCCGTCACCGGTTCGAGGGCCATTCCGCAGATCGGGCAGACGCCCGGCTTGTCGCGGACGATCTCGGGGTGCATCGGACAGGTGTAGGAAGTTTGTGACGGTTGTCGGTTGTCGGTTGTCGGTTGTGGACGTTGGGTAGCAGGAGAATGCGTGTCGCAGCAGTGTCCGGGCCCGCTCTCGCCACTCGTCGCTGCGCTCTTCGCCTCCAGTGCCATGCCGCAGAGCGGGCAGGTGCCCGGCTCGTCGCGGACGATCTCAGAATGCATCGGACAGGTGTAGGTCATCTGGCGTGATTCATATCACCGGCAACGGTGTGGCGTCCGTGACACTCATACGCTCCGGATTTACTGCTAGACTTCCCCGCACAATCCCGTGAAGCCTTTAGACGCCGAGGATATCTTCCTCACGAACCTGACCCTTATCGATCGGGCGATCAGCTACGTCTGTCATCGCAATCGCATCGATCGCGATGAGGGGGAGGAGTTTGGCTCGTACGTCAAATTCAAGTTGATCGAGAGCAACTACGCCATCATCCGCAAGTTCGAGGGACGCAGCGCGTTCTCGACGTACATGACCACGGTGATCCAGCGGATGTTCTTCCAGTACCGCGTGCAGATGTGGGGGAAGTGGCGTCCGTCCGCGGCGGCCAAGCGGCTCGGAGACAAAGGCATCACCGTGGAGCGCCTGCTCACGCGTGAAGGGTTCACGTTCGCGGAGACGACGTCCATCCTGACCTGTGGCAATGAGCCGGCCTTCAGCGAGGCCGAGGTCAACGCCATCTATCTTCGGCTGCCGGTGCGGCAGCCGAGGCCGGTGCTCGTCGCCACTGCCGAGAACACCGAGAATGGGCCGTTCGTCGAGCCGGAGAACGAGCTGTTCAGTGGCGAGCGCGGAGAAGCGGCGCGGCGCGCCGTGGCGATGGTGGACGCGGTGATGGCGTCGATGGAGCCGGAAGATCAGATGATCCTGAGGATGCGTTTCTGGGCCGGACGGAAAGTTCCGGAGATCGGACGCGCGCTGGGTGTCGACGGGAAGAAGTTGTATAAACGCATCGACAAATTGCTGTTTCAGTTGAGGTTGGCGTTGGAGCGGGCGGGTATGGCCGCCGCTGATGTGTGCGAATTGATGAACCATTCCGACCACGAGCTCTCGTTTGCATTTTCGGTCTCCGAGGGAAAAGCTGATCTCCGGCACTCTAAACCGGTGAAAGGCCTCGGCAGGGCGAAAGGGCAACTGAGAAAGTGACGGCGATGGAGCACACAGGTTTTCCTTCGGACGAGACGCTCGCGGCATTCATCGACGGCCGTCTCGATCCCGAGACGCGGGGCCAGGTGATCGCTCATATGGCCACCTGCCCGGAATGCTATTCAGTCTTCATGAGCGCGACGGAGATGGCCGAGGTCACGGCGGCGCCGAACGGGTCGCACCGGTCATCACAGAAGGCCTGGCTGGCGGTGGCCGTCACGGCGGTGGCAGCGGCGTTTGCGATCGTGTTCCTGGTCACGCCGGTTCGCGATTTCCTGCTCCCGCATCATGACAGCGGGCTGGAGGCGCTGGCGAACGCGGCACCGGAACAGCGGACGATCGCCGGCCGAATCTCCGGATTCCCGTACCAAACGATGGTCCACCGCACGCGCGGTGAGAGGGTCGATCCGATGAGCGACCCCGCGAATGCCGGTCTCCTGACCGCTGCCGCATCCGTACAACGTTCGCTCAACGAGCGGCGTTCACCCGCGAATCTTCATGCAGCCGGAGTGGCCAATCTGCTCCTCGGTCATACCGACGCGGCCGTCGATACACTGCACGAGGCGTTGCTGGCCGAGACCGGCCGGCACCGCGTGGCCGAGGCAATCGATGATTCGAATGACGCGCGGCTGCTGAACGATCTCTCGGCAGCGCTGTCGAATCGGACGGCTGTCCATCCGAAGACGGACGATGAAGCTCTTCGCAGTGCCGAAAAGGCGTGGCGCATCGGCAGGACGCCGGAAGCGGCCTGGAACCGCGCCATCGCCACCGAAACGATCAACGGCGCTGACTCCGATGCCGCCCGATCCGCGTGGCGCGACTATCTGGAGCGCGATCCGGCCTCGCCGTGGGCCGCGGAAGCGCGGAAGAGGCTGGAGCCGGCGAAGTAGCGTCTATCATGTCCTGCTGGAGGTCCTTGCCGTGACCGGAGAATTTCGGGGATTTCTCACGAAGACGAATGCGCTGGCGCTGGCCATTGGCGTCATCATCGGAGCGGCGGTTACCAGCGTTGTTTCGGGGCTGGCCTCGGACATCCTGATGCCGGTGATCGGGCTTCTGCTGCCGAAGGGCGACTGGCGGCAGTTGAGGATCGTCATCTCGAAGGTGACGGATGCAGCCGGCAAGACATCCGAGAGCGCCATTCTCTACGGCCACTTCCTCGGCACGGTCCTCGACTTTCTCATCATCGCGTTCGTCGTGTTCCTGATCGTTAAAGCGCTCGTGAAGCCCGCGCCGGCGGAACCGACGAAGACGTGTCCCGAGTGCCTGGAAAAGGTGCCCGTGGCCGCACGCCGATGCCGGGCCTGTACCTCTGCGCTGAACTAGCCTCAGAAGCTTCCACCACAGAGGTACAAAGGACAAGAGAAAGCAAACGAGACCGCGCAACCCCGAGACCCGCAACCGTGATGCTTGGCACCTTTTCCCCCGTCTTACGGCAGAATGAGCTCGAACGGAAGGAGCTGGTATGCGTGATCGTTCGTTCGCGATCGAATTCGACCACGATGCGGTCGAAGAGTTCTGCCGGAAGTGGCGGATCAAAGAGTTTGCACTTTTTGGGTCCGTTCTGACCGATCAATTCAACGCCGACAGCGATGTCGATGTGCTGATCTCATTCGAGGGCCCGAAGCCTGATCTCGGTCCGTGGGGCGGCGCATGGGAAACGATGCGCGAAGAGCTTCAGACTCTTTTCGGACGAAGGGTGGATCTGGTCGAGAAGAAACTCGTCCGGAATCCGTTCCGGCGTCACCACATCCTAACGACGCGCCGCGTGATCTATGCGGCCTGAAGATCGTGACGCGGCATCGCTCCTGGATGCTCTCGAAGCTGCGAAGCGCATCGTCACCTACATCGAGGGGATGTCGATTGAGGATTACACAGCCAGCAATCTGAAACGCGCAGCCGTCGAGCGGGAATTGACCGTCATCGGCGAAGCACTCAACCGCCTGAGTCAGTCAGTGCGGGATGCGAACCCCGACATTGCCATCCCGGCGATCGTCGGACTTCGGAACCGAATCATCCATGAATACGAATGGATTGAGGACGACATGATCTTTTCGATCGCTACACTGCGAGTACCCGAACTGATCGACCTGCTCTCTCGGCTGATCCCGCCAATACCTCAGGATCCTGAGCCAGAAGAATGATTCAGCCCAAGCTACCCCGCGAACGCCTGCCGTGTCAGGTTGACGTGCCCATCATCCGTGACGACGACGTCGTCCTCGATCCGGATGCCGCCGAACTTGCGGAAGTCGTCCACTTTCGTCCAGTTCACGTACTTGGCGTTCTCGCTCTTCTGCAGTTCGGCCAGCAGCGACTCGATGAAGTAGAGGCCCGGCTCGACCGTGAAGACCATACGAGGATCGATGATGCGGGTGAGGCGAAGATACGGATGTCCCTCGGGTTTGGCGATGATGCAGCCGGCGCGGTTCCCGTGGAAGCCGGCCACGTCGTGAACCTGCAAGCCCAGGAAATGGCCGACGCCGTGCGGGAAGAACGTGGAGCTGATGCGCTTCTCGACGATGCCGTCGGCGTCGAGCTCGCGCACGAAGCCGAAGTCGTGAAGGATCGCGGCCACCCCGGCGTGCGCGGCCATGTGGATGTCGATGTAGTTGATCCCCGGCTTTGCCATCGTGCAGAGCCGTTGCTGCATCGCGTCCATTGCCTCGATCAGCCGCGCGAATTCGCCCTGCTCGTCGCGCGCGTAGGTGCGGGTGATGTCCGAAGCGTAGCCGTTGCACTGCGCGCCGGCGTCGATGAGGAATGAGTAGCGAAGATCGCCCGGCTGCTCGCGCTCGTGATTCAGATAGTGCAGCACCGAGGCGTTGTTGTTGAGGGCGATGATGTTGCCGTACGGCAGCTCTTCCTCCGCCTGGCTCGATTGCAGCAGATAGTCGATGTGAATCTCGAACTCCGACTTGCCGTCGCGGAAGCTGCGCGCCGCGGCGCGATGTCCGCGCACGCCGCGCACGTTGGCCTCGGTGAGGCAGGCGATCTCGTAATCGGTCTTCCAGGAACGCTCGAAATGCAACGCGTTGAGCAAAGCCTCCGGATTGGCCTCGCCGCTGTGCAGTTCATTCGGCTCGCCGATGAACGCGGTGCGGCCGCTCTTCGGAAAGTGTTGCTTGGCCGCTTCGGCGGTGCCGATGACGCGGACGTCGAAGTGATCGACCCAGTATCCGCTCGGCGCCCCGGCCGGCTTGTACCAGTAGTCGACCGGCTGGTAGTAGACCAGGCGCGGCGTCTGCCCCGGCGTGTAGACGATGAAGCAATGCGGGTTGTCGACGACCGGTACCCACGACTTGAAGTGCGGGTTGACCTTGAACGGGTAGTAGGTGTCGTCGAGAAACTGAATGTGAATCTCGCCGCCGAAGATGATGATGTGGTCGTAGCCGGTCTCGGCAAGCGCGCGGTCATGGCGGGCCTTGACGGTCTCGAAATGCTGCGGGTAGAGGGCGGCGAAACGGTCGTTCATGGGCGAATCATAGCTTTGTCACGCGGAGGCGCGGAGTCCGCGGAGAAAACCAAACCGTTCTCCCTCCGCGTCTCCGCGCCTCCGCGTGAAACTGTCTCCCTTTAAGCCTTACCCAAGACGCGAACCAGAAACGCCCTCACCACCTCCATCGACTCCGGCGTTACGTGGTGGCCCATCGCCAGCTCGTGATACTCCGGTGAGACGCCATGCTCCTCGAGCACGTGCCTGGTGCGGCGCGCCGCGAGGACGGGAATCATGTCGTCCTGCGTGCCGTGGATGATGAGCAGCGGCATCTTGCGCAGCGGCGGTTTGTCCGCCTCGTAGATCGCGCCGCTCATGACGACGACTCCGGCTACCTTCTGCTTCGTGCGGAAGCCGACGTCGATGGCCATCATCCCTCCCTGCGAGAATCCGGCGACGACGATTTTCCCCTCGGGCGTCGGATAGCGAGCGACCAGCTCGTCGATGAGCGCGAGCAGTTTCGTGCGCGATTGCACGATGGAGTCGCCCTCGGGCGGCCAGCCGTCGAACCAGGAGAAGCCGAAGGAGTAGCCCGGCATCGGCTCGAACGCCTTCGCCGCGTTCGGGAAGACGAAGCGGTATCCGCCGTCGATCATCGGTGCGATGTCGGCAAGGTCATTCGCGTCCGCCCCGCGTCCGTGCATCAGGAGCACCAGCGGCATATCGGCGCTGTCCGGCTTGCCGCTGGGAACATTCAGGACGTAGCGAAGAGAGAGATCGTCGTGGCGGGTGAGGGTCATGAGCGCGCGATTGTATGGCGTAGAGATTTGAGGGACACTGGCGCATGCGATCCATTACGGTGGCCTTCCTCCTGCTCTTCGCCGCCCTTCCGCTCCTCTGCCAACAGCATTCATCCCATAAAACGCTGCCCGACCTGACCCGGCGTGAGGTCGAGCTCGTTCCGTCGTTTGAGTTTCAGGGACGCCGTGTTTTCGTTGTGTCGAACGAACGGGGCGGCCCGCCGATTCTCCTGCTCCACGAGCTGCCGGGCATGACTCCCCAATGTTTCTACCTTGCGCGCTTGCTGGCGGCTCGGGGCTATACGGTGTACATGCCGCTATTGGTCGGTTCCCCGGGGAAAACGGCGGCGAATATGAATGCATTCAAAGTTCTGATTGGCGGTGGGTTCTACGGTGAGAAGGATGAGACCTCGCCGATCATCACGTCCCTTCGTGCTCTCCGTGATGAGATTCACAACCGCCATCCCTCGCAGAAAATGGGTGTGATCGGCATGTGCATGAGCGGCAATCTTCCGCCGGCATTTCTCGACCGCTCCTATGTCAAGGCCGTGGTCATGAGCCAGCCGGCGTTACCTACGTTCGGGAAAGGGAAAGAGAGCAAGATCGCGCTTTCCGGCAGCGACATCAAGGCCGCGCGTGACAGCCATGTGCCCATGCTCGCGTTTCACTTCGCGACCGATACTCTTTCGCCGGAGCCGCGGCGACTGAAGTTCATTCAGACCTTCGGAGATCAAATCGACTTCCGCACGCTGCCGATCGACCATCCGGCCCACGCGGTTCTGACAACCGAACTGTTTGATGCCCCGAATCATCCGAAACCGACGGGCCCCTCGGCCGAAGCGTTGAAGCAACTGATCGATTACCTGGGCCGCCAGCTCGCCCGGTAGGCGTGTAAAATGACCCTCTTCCCGAGGAGACTCCCGTGCACATCAACGACCTTCTGAAAATTGCCGCCGAGCGCCGCGCGTCGGACCTTCACATCAAAGTCGGCTCGCACCCGGTGATCCGCGTCGATGGGGAGCTGGTGCCGCTGGTCGAGCTCAAGCGCCTCATGCAGGAAGACACGATCGCCATGGCCTTCTCGATCATGTCCTCCCGCCAGAAGGAGAAGTTCAAGAACAACTACGAGATCGACATCGCCTACTCGGTGCCCGGCCTGGGCCGTTTCCGCTGCAATATCTTCCAACAGCGCGGTACGGTGGGTATGGTCCTCCGCGTCATTCCGGTCAAGATCCTCTCCATCCGCGAGCTGATGCTGCCGGTCGTGCTCGAGAAGATCTGCGAGGAGCGGCGCGGCCTGATCCTCTGCACCGGAACCACCGGCTCCGGTAAGTCGACCACGCTTGCGGCGATGATCGATTACATCAACGCCCATCGCACCGAGCACATCATGACGGTCGAGGACCCGATCGAGTTCTTGCACCGCGACAAGAAGTCGATCGTCAACCAGCGCGAGATCGAGGTCGATACGAAGTCGTTCTCGCAGGCGCTGCGATCGGCATTGCGCCAGGACCCGGACGTCATCCTGGTCGGCGAAATGCGCGACTACGAGACGATTGAAACGGCGCTCACCGCCGCCGAGACCGGCCACCTTGTGCTGTCGACCCTGCACACGATGGACGCCACCGAGACCATCAACCGCATCATCTCGGTCTTCCCGCCGCACCAGCAGAAACAGATCCGCCTGCAGCTCGCGGCGGTGCTCAAGGCCGTCGTTTCCCTCCGCCTGCTGCCACGCGCTGACGGACTCGGCCGCGTTCCGGCCGCAGAAGTAATGATCTCGACGGCGTACATCCGGGACTGCATCGAGAACAAGGAAAAGACGAAGCTGATCAAGGACGCCATCAGCCAGGGGACGTCGCAATACGCCATGCAGACGTTCGATCAGTCGCTGTACGTCCTCTACAAGAACGGGCTGATCACGCTCGACGAAGCGCTACGCCGTGCCTCGAATCCGGACGAGTTCCGCCTCAAGCTCTCGGGCATCCAGTCGACGTCCGACATGGCCCGCGAGGAGATGGATGCAAAGCTGACGGTGTCGTCCGACAGCGATCCGTTCGCAGACGAGTCGCCGTTCGATTTCTCGAATACGGTGTGAGGAGTGGTTGCGTGGTCTCGCGGTTTCGAGGTCGCGCGGTGAAGGAACGCAGCAAGCACCTCGTGCACTTCACAACCGCGAGACCGCGCAACCGCGAGACCGCGAGACCATTACAATCCCCTCGTGCCCGACGATCTCGAGCGTTGCAACATCGCCGCGATGCGCATCCTCAACCATCGCTTCAACAGCGAGGGGGAGCTGCGGCGGAAGCTGGAGATGAAGGAGTTCGCGCGCGACGTCATCGATACGACCATCGACCGTCTGCGCCGTGAACGGTGGCTCGATGACGATCGTTTCGCGGCCGCCTACGTGCGCACGCGCGTCCGCAAGGGCATCGGTCTTTTGCGCATCAAGCGCGAGCTGGTGGCCGCCGGCGTCGAGAGCGAAACGATCGCGCGCGCGCTGGACGAAAGCGTCCCTGAGCACGACGAGCGCGCCGCCGCCCTCGTCTCGGCGCGAAAACGGCTGGCCGTTCTTCGCCGCCGGGATGACGATGCCTCGATCCGCGAAAAGCTGGTGGCCTGGCTGTTCCGGCAGGGGTACGACAGCACTCTTGCGGTGGATGTTGTCCGCGAATTGATCGCCTGACAGCCTGTGATCTCTGCACAGATGTTCACAGATGACGACTGCGGCTGTTACGATCTCGCCCTTTCAGGAGAGTCCTTGTTGCCGACCACCAATCAGATTCGCAGAGAGTTCCTCGACTATTTCGTGAAGAACGGCCACCGTGAACAGCCCAGCTCGTCGCTCGTTCCGGCGGGCGATCCGACGCTCCTCTTCACGAACGCCGGCATGAACCAGTTCAAAGACGTCTTCCTCGGGCGCGAGCCACGCGATTACAAGCGTGCCACCACCTCGCAGAAATGCGTCCGCGCCGGCGGTAAGCACAACGATCTGGAGAACGTAGGACGCACGGCCCGCCATCACACCTTCTTCGAGATGCTCGGCAACTTCTCCTTTGGCGATTACTTCAAGGAAGATGCGATCAGGTTCGCCTGGGAGTTGATCGTCGATGTCTGGGGACTCGAGGTCGACCGCCTCTGGTTCACCGTCTTCGAGGGGGGCGACGGCGTTCCGGCCGACGACGAAGCGGCGGCGTTGTGGGTGAAAGCCGGCGCGTCGCCCGACCGCGTGCTGCGGTTCGGCAAGAAGGACAACTTCTGGTCGATGGGCGATACTGGCCCGTGCGGTCCCTGCTCGGAGCTGCACTACTTCCGCGGCGAGGACCTGTCGAAGAACGTGGCCGCGCTCGTCAACGGTGAGGGCGACGACACGATGGAGATCTGGAACCTGGTCTTTATGCAGTACGACCGCGGCGCCGACGGCGTGCTCTCCCCGCTCCCCGCGCCATCGGTCGATACCGGCATGGGGCTGGAGCGGATCGCCAGCGTTTTGCAGAAGGGGTCGACGAACTACGACATCGATCTGTTCGCGCCGATCATGCAGCGCATCGCTGAACTCGGCAACCACAAGTACGGCGGGCGCATGGATAACGAACGAGATACAGCCGTGCGCGTTCTCTGTGATCACTCGAGAGCAGCGACGTTTCTTCTTAGCGATGGTGTTACTCCGTCCAATGAGGGTCGTGGTTACGTCCTGCGCCGTATCATCCGACGAGCACTCCGGTTCAAGAGTAAGCTGCCTGATTCGACGTTCCCACTATCGGCTCTCGTTGATCCAGTTATCGAATCGATGAGCGTTGCGTACCCAGAGTTGAGTTCGCGCCGGCTCGATTTGATGTACACGATTGATGCTCAAGAACACCAATATGGCCGAATGCTGAACTCCGGTATTGAGCGAGTCGGGCAACTTCTGGACGACATTCGTGCGCGCGGAGAGCGAACGATCTCTGGCGAACAGATGTTTCTCCTGTACGACACCTTCGGCATCCCGGTCGATCTCATCGGCGAGATGGCCGAGGAGGAAGGGGTCACGCTCGACCACGAAGGGTTCGAGACGATGATGGCCGGCGCCAAGGCAAAGGCCAAGGCATCATCGAAGTTCCAATCGTCGACGGATGCCGCAACCTTCGCGAAGGTTGCCGAGAAAACGGGCCCGGTCGAATTCGTCGGCTACGATCGAATGGTCGATGTCCCATCGAACGTGAAGGCGATCGTCATCGCCGGCAAGGAGCAGGACGCCATCCATCACGGCGCGGAAGGGGAGGTGGTCCTTTCTCCGACACCGTTCTATGCCGAGTCAGGTGGCCAGATCGGCGACGCCGGCACGCTGGAGTGGGACGGCGGCCGGGCCTCGGTGCTCGACACGCAGAAGCCGGTCGGCGATCTGATCGTCTCCCGCGTCCGCGTCGATGAGGGCCACCTCACAGTGAATTCGCAAGTCCGCGCCTCGGTGCCTGTGCCGACGCGTCTCGATACGACCGCGAATCACACGGCGACGCATCTGCTGCACAAGGCGTTGAAGGATGTGCTGGGAGAGACTGTCCAGCAGGCCGGCTCGCTGGTCGCGCCGGACCGGCTCCGCTTCGACTATACCTACCACCAGGCTCCATCCGAGGAGCAGTTGCGGCGGGTCGAGGAGATCGTCAACGACAAGATCCGCGAGAACCTCGAAGTCACGAAGACGGTCATGCCGATCGCCGAGGCGAAGAAGACCGGGGCGGTGGCCATGTTCGGCGAGAAGTACGGCGAAAACGTGCGCATCGTCACCGCGGGCGATTTTTCGCGCGAATTCTGCGGAGGCTGCCACGTCAACAGAACCGGCGACATCGGCCTGTTCAAGATCACCAGCGATCGATCTCTGGCTGCCGGCGTTCGCCGCATGGAAGCGCTCACCGGCCGCGGCGCGCTGGCGTACTTCCAGACGATCGAAGATGCCGCGCACGAAGTGCAGCAGCAGCTCAATGTGCGCCTCGAAGATCTCCCCGTTCAGTTGCGCGCGATGCAGGAGAAACAGAAGGCGCTGGAGAAGGAGCTCAAGCAGCTCAAGTTGAAAGTGGCCGGCGGCGGCACGGCCGTCTCGGCGTCACAGGCTGACGACTCCATCGACATCGACGGCGTGAAGCTGGTGGCCCGCCGCATCGACGACGTCAGCGGCGGCGATCTCCGCAATCTCGCCGACACCTTCCGTTCGAAGCTCAAGTCGGGCGTCGTGGTCCTCGGCTCGGTCACCGACAGCAAGGTCACGCTTCTGACCGCCGTCACGAAAGACCTCCTCGACCGCGTCAACGCCAACACTCTTATCAACAAACTGGCCCCGATCGTCGGCGGAAAGGGAGGTGGGAAGCCTGATCTGGCGCAGGCAGGCGGGAAGGATCCGGACAAACTCAACGAAGCGATCGCGCACGCGGGGCAGGCGTTGCGTGAGGTGTTGGGGGGGTAAGGGTTTCACGCGGAGACGCGGAGACGCGGAGAAGAGGACGAGATCCTTTTTCTCCGCGTTCTCCGCGCCTCCGCGTGAGTCCTTCACACCGTCCACCTCCACGGCCGGATCCGATCCGCGATCGGGCGGAACGCGTCAGGGTAGTGACTGACGACGAACCGCCATCCGGTCCAGAAGAGCGAGAGGATGTCGTGGCGGACTTCGCCGTCATGTGGATGGCGGGCCAGGTAGGCGGAGGTCAGGCTGATGATCTGCAGTTTCTTGCGGCGATCGACGGCGTCGACCCCGTAGCCGGCAGCGACGCTCTGCCGCGTCTTCACCTCGACGAAGACGAGCATTCCTCCGCGGCGCACGACGAGATCGATCTCACCGCCCCGCATGCGAAGGTTCCGCTCCACGATGCGATATCCGCGCAGCCGGTAGAACCAGGCCGCGCGCCGCTCACCGCGTTTTCCGAGCAGTCGGGAGGGGATGCGCATCCGCCGAGGATCCCTCGGGAACACGACTTGCGGAGAAGTTCTACTGAAAGTGGATCTCGCGCCGGAGCGCTGGCGTCTCGCCGGCTGGCGCGGGGGCGTCTCGCCCCGCTCTGGAGGAGACCATACATTCACTCGTAACCACACAGCGGCGGGACGCCGCTGCGCCAGCCGGCGAGACGCCAGCGCTCCGGTTGTCCTCTACTTCCTGTGGAAGTGCTTTTCGATGTCCAGGTGCCGGATGTCGACGATGATCGGGCGGCCGTGGGGGCAGGCGAAGGGGTTCGAGGAGTCGAGAAGCTCGGCGGTGAGGCGGGCCATCTCTTCGCCGTTGAGGGGGCGGTGGACCTTGATGGCGGCCTGGCAGGCGAGCGAGGCGCAGACTTTCTCGCGGACGTGGAGCAGGTGCGAGCGCTCGTCGAGCGAGGCGTCGACGAGCTTGTGCAGGAAGGCCTCGACGTCGTTCTTGACCAGCTCCGGCGGGACGGCGGCGATGGCGAAGACGTTGCCGGAGAAACGCTCGATGTCGAATCCGACCACGCGCAACTCGGCGAGATGCGATTCCAGGATGGCGCTTTCGGCGGCGCCGCTCTCGTAGAGAATGGGCGTCAGGAGTTGTTGCGTCATCGGCGTCTGTTCGGCGGCGCGGTCGAAGTAGCGGTCGTAGAGCACGCGCTCGTGGGCGACATGCTGATCGATGAGTCGCAGGCCGGTCGGCGTGTCGATGACGATGTAGCTCATCCGGTACTGGCCGATGACGCGCCCCTGCAGATCGCCGAGCCGCGGCCCGTCCGCGAGCAGCGGCGCCTCGATCGTCGCGGTCTGTTCGCGCAACGGCGGCTGCACCACGCTCTGCCGCTGAAACAGCGGGGTGAACTCGGGGAGATAGGCGTGCGGCGCATCGTCAAACCGTTGCGGTGAAAAGAGAGCCGGCGGCGGCGATGCCGGTGCGCCCGGTTGCAGCAGCTCCGCGCCTTCTTCGGCGCCGCCGAGTGCGGCCTTGATGCCCTGCTCGACGGCGACGTGGACCGAGCTCGAGTCGCGGAAGCGCACTTCGGTTTTCGCGGGATGAACGTTGACGTCGACGAGGTCCGGCTCGATCTCGACGAACAGCACGATGGCCGGATGCCCGTCGAAGTCGAAGGCCTCCGCTCCGCGGTTGGCCGCATGCGTCAGCACGCGGTCTTTCACCAGCCGGCCGTTGACGAAAAAGAACTGATTGCGGCGGCTGCCGAAACGAAGACCGCGCGTGACGTAGCCGGAGGCGTGGACGCGGTCGATGGTGATGTCGACTTCCTCCAAGAACGGCGCGGCTTCGTTGCCGATGATCTGGGCGACGCGGTCGCGCATCGTCGGCGCCGGCGGCAGGTCGACGACGGTCCGGCCGTTGTGCTCGACGCGGAAGGCGCGAGAGGGGAGAGGCAGCGCGTAGGAGGAGACGATGGTCACGATCGACCGGAACTCGGCGTCGGCGGACTTGAGGAACTTGCGCCGCGCGGGGACGTTCTCGAACAGCTCGCGCACGACGATGGTGGTGCCGCGGTCGCGCGCGGCCGGGCGCGACGTGCGCGCGCCGGTGAGCGGATCGCATTCGATCTCGATGGCGGCATCGGCGCTGCCGTCGCTCGTGGTCAGGTTGAAGCGCGAGACGCTGGCGATCGACGGCAGCGCTTCGCCGCGAAAGCCGAGGGTCCGCACCTGCGCCAGATCGTCGAAGCCGGCGATCTTCGAGGTGGCGTGGCGCTCGAGGGCGAGAAGGGCGTCGTCGTGCGCCATCCCATGTCCGTTGTCGCGCACCTCGATCAGCTTCTTGCCGCCATTTTCGAGGAGGACGTCGATGACCGTGGCCCCGGCGTCGATGGCGTTCTCGACGAGCTCTTTGACCACCGAGGCCGGACGCTCCACGACCTCACCGGCAGCGATCTGGTTGATCAGATCGGAGGGGAGGAGGTGGATGCGGGGCACGTGGGGATTATCTCGCGGTTGCGCGGTCTCGCGGTTGCGGGGTCTCGCGGTGTTTGGGTTGCTGAGTTGCAAGGTTGCAAGGTTGCTGGGTTACTCGGTGCCAAGCGATAAGCACTGAGCAACCTTGCAACCCAGCAACCTAGCAACCCAACACCGCGAGACCGCGCAACCCCGCGACCTCGCTACTGCACAGAGAACACAATCTTCCCAAACGCCTCTCTCGCTTCGAGAATGCGATGCCCCTCGGCAACCTCGGCCAGCGGCAATACGCGGTCGATGACCGGATGTAGGCGGCCGGCTTCGACGAACTTCATGATCTCGTGCAGCTCGGCCAGGCTTCCCATCGTCGAGCCAAGGATGGAAAGCAGCTTGAAGAAGACGAGGCGGAGATTGATCGCCACCTCGCCGCCCGAGGTCGAGCCGCAGGTGACGAGGCGGCCCCCTTTGGCCAGGGCGCGCAGGGAGCGCTCGAACGTCTCGCCGCCGACGTGCTCGACGACGACGTCGACGCCGCGTTTGCCGGTGAGACGGCGCACGTCATCGAGAAAATCGACCTCTGTGTAGACGATCGTCTCGTCGGCGCCGAGGGACTTTGCGCGCGAGGCTTTTTCCTCGGTGCCGGCGGTGGCGTAGACGGTGGCCCCCCACAATTTTGCGATCTGGATGGCGGCGCTGCCGACACCGGAGCCGCCGGCCTGGACCAGCACCGTTTCCCCCGGCCGCAGTTGCGCGCGGGCTACGAGCATGTGCCACGCGGTGAGCATGTCGAGCGGCAGCGCGGCCGCCTCGGCAAAGGAGAGTCCGGCCGGCTTGCGGATCAGATTGCGCACCGGGACCGCGATCATCTCGGCCGCACCGCCGCTGACGGTCTCGCCGAAGATGCCGGACTGGCGGCAGAGTGGATCGTTGCCGGAGAGGCAGGCCTGGCAGAGTCCGCAGGAGTAGCCGGGAGCGACGATCACCTCGTCGCCGGCTTTCCAGCGCGGGTCGTCGACCGTCTCGATGACGCCGGCAACCTCGGATCCGGGAATCATTGGCAGCGGGAACTTGTGGCCGGGGACGCCGCGGCGCAGCCAGATGTCGAGATGGTTGAGGGCGACGGCTCGGACGCGGACGACCGCTTCGCCGGGGCGGGCGGCTGGGTCGGGGACCTCGGCCATCTCCAGCTTGTCGAGGCCACCGTGCTCGCGGATCAGGATCGCCTTCATGCGCGGCGGATGATACGCCGCTACAATGGCGGGCACACGCATTGCCTTTCATCATGATCGTGCTTCGAAGAATCACTGCTCTTTTGGCCATGGTCGCCCTCATCGGGCTGCTGTTTTTGCTGATCTGGCATGTGGAGATGCATCACGAGCACGGTTCGGGCAGCGGCGAGCCGGTGGTGGTCACATTGTCCTCCCGCGCGGCCTGAGCTCTCGCTAAACCACTGTAATCAGGCCACTAATTGCTGGCATGACCGATGCTTTCTTAATGGTCATGAGAGCAAATAAACTGACAATCGGCGTGGCAGTAGTTGCCGCGTTCGTCCTTTCGACAATCCCCGTCATGGCGCAGCAGCCGGCGACGCGCGACCTTACACCTCAGTTCGCAACAGCCGGTGTGGCGATCGAAGACCTTCGCGTGGTCGAAGTCGGTGGCATCATCGTCCTTCGAGGCAGGACTACCGACAGGGCCGCGGCGGAGAAGGCGGCGACGGTCGCACAAACCCTTGGTTTCTCGCGTGTGGCGAACCTGATCCAGGTCGCGGATGCTCCTGACGACGCGCGCATCACGCGTGCCGCGGAGCGCGAGCTGTCTGTTCACCGCGGGCTGGACGGAACGCAGATCGTAGTCGACTCGACGAACGGCATCGTTCGCCTCAGCGGCAAGGTCTCCAACGAAGTGCAGAAGGACGTAGCGGTCAGCCTGGTCAAGAACATCGATGGCGTGCGCGCCGTGCAGATCGCGCTGCAGAGGTGATGTGGCGGTTGCGAGGTCTCGCGGTTACGCGGTCTCGGTGTGTGGGTTGCTTGGTTGCTAAGTTGCTTGGTTACTGAGTCCTGCAACCCAGAAACTCAGCAACCCAGAAACCCCACCGCAAGACCCCGCAACCGCGAGACTGCGCAACCCGCTACCGCACCGTGTGAATCGTGAACTGAACCTTATTGCTCTTCCGCTCGGCCGGCGCGCGGATGGTGTGGGCGAAGAGGACGCTGAGCAGGACGTCGTAGTCGCGCACCGTGAGCTGCATCTCCGTGCCGAGGCCTGCATCGACCGCGAAGTCTCTCGTCTTGAAAACATCCTGATAGGCGAAGGCGGCATTCCCGAAGCCCGCGTAGGCGATGGCATAGGCGGTATTGAAATGCAGGGCGCGGTAGCGGAAGTCGCGGTTGCGGAAGACCGGGACGAAATACTCGTTCGTCATGTGGAACTCATTCGTCCCATCCGAGACGCTGTTGGTGGTGGAGAGCGATCGCAGCGCCTCCCGCCCGGCCAGGGAGAACATCTCGTAGCCGGGGATCGAATAGCACTCCACCAGCGGAACGGCGGGAGTGTCCTTGCAGAGGAACTGCTTGGCCACGAAGGTTCCGACGTGCGCGCGGGTGACGACGAATGACGTCGACGACACGTCCCATCGTCTGATGCCCTCGGCCTCCAGCTTCGTGTACTTGTAGTCGCCCGTCGAGACCTTCCCCGCCTGCGTCAGCGCCGCGGCGAAGCTGAATTTCTGCGGCCCGAGCTCGCGGAAAACGGTGAGGACAGGCACCAGCCGGCCGCGCGATTCACCGACGATCGAGTTCAGTGTTTCGTCGAACTCCGTGCCGTACTGGTAACCGAGCTTCGTGTAGATGTTGTTCTTGCGGTTGTCGACGCGGGTCACGTCGCCGAAGGTGAGGCGATCGTCCTGCAGCAGCGTGAAATAGCGGTGGTTGTAGTCGCGCGGAAACTCCAGCAGCAGCAGCCCGCCGCGCGTGCGCTCGAATTCGTTCTGATGGCTGCCGATGGCGCCGAACGAGATCGAGTCGAAGACGCCGATCTTGTAGGTGAAGTTCTGCGCGTAGTACTTGTAGCGGAGGAAGGTGCTGATGTCGCCGGTGACGAACTTGTAGTCGATCTGGCTCTCGAACAGCACGTTCTTGATCAACTTCCGAAGGCGGATGCTGGCGCGGCCGTCGGCGAGGTAGATGTTCGGCAACGCGTCGCGGCGGTCGTATCCGCTGGCGGCGACCGTGGAGAGAGGAGGCGTCGGCTGCGGCTGCTGCTGCGGCTGAGTTGCGGGCGGTGGCGTGGGGGGCAGTGGCTCCAGCGCCGGAGGCTCCGGCTCGGGCGCCGGAACGGGTGCCGGCTGTGGCGGCGTGGTCTGCGTGGGTGGGGGAGGAGGTGGAGTCTGTGGCGGAGGTGGCTCTTGTGCGAGGACGGTTGCCGCTGCAAGAATTACCGCGAACGTAACTGCCATCGGCTGGATTCGCATGGCGGCATCGTATCAAAAGGGCCGAATAAGGTCTGATGTTGCGTCACTCAAGGTATGGTAAGCTCAAGACGTTGAAGCCTTTATCGTTTGCATTCGTATGGCTTTGGCACACGTTTTGTAAACCGCGCCGAGCAGTACATCGCGGACGGACCGTGCGAACTTTAGGAGGTGTTACTTGTTGCATCTGAGACTTCGATCCCTGATCCCATTGCTTTGCTTCATCATCGTGCCGTCGCTTCTGGCACAAACAACCTCGCTGTCGTCGATCTCGACGGAGGATCAGGCAGCGCTCGTAGCGCCGACCGCGTCCGGCGAGACCGGCCTCTTCAATGTCATCACGGCCGACACGTTGCGTCATGGCGATTGGTCCTTCGGTGTTTACTACCAGGACTGGGATCTCGAGGCGGCCCCCGCCCCGTTCATCATCCCGTCGGCGCGTGCTCACAAGAACCTGGGCTACGACCTCTATCGTCTCAACGGATCGATCGGGTACGGCCTGACCGACAACTGGGAGATCTCGGCATCGCTCCCGTTTGACCGCATCGTCGGTCACGGCGGCGACCGCAACGGGTTCATCAACGGCTTCTACTATCAGGGGAAATTCTCCGACAGCGGAATGGCTCCTCTGCACCTGGCCACGAAGTTCAGCTTCGGGGCGCCGACAGCGACGTCGAAGTTCGCCGTCTCCCTGTTTGCCGATCTTCCGACCGGCCAGAAGGACAGCGGAATCTCCAGCGGCGCCACGAACTTCGGGGCCGGCCTGCACTACACGGCCAGCCAGTTCACGGTCGGTGGTTCGTACACCATCGTCGGCGACCGCAGCGCCAAGAATTCGGACTTCCCGACGCTCTTCCCCGACTCCGTGAAGCTTCCGAATGAGTTCCGCGCCGAGGTGGGCTTTAATCATCCGCTGCACTTCTGGCGAACCACCAACTGGATCTCCGAGGCCAGCACGGTGATGTACTCCGGCGGTGATAGGAAGCCTCCCGCACCGGTCAACCTGGTCACCGGTCTGCGTCACTGGATCGGCGACAGCGGCTGGTCGATCAACGGCGGCGTGCGCTGGAACGCGGCGAAGTTCAGCCGCGATCACAAAGAGTGCCGCGTGACCGAGCTCGATGACTGCGGCCTGTCCGGCCTGGTCGGCATCACCTACTCGCCGCTCCATCTGGCGGCTGTCGCTCCGCCTCCGCCGCCGCCCCCCGCTCCGACGCCGGAGCCGCCGCCCCCGCCGCCACCCCCGACACCGGTTGCTCCGCCGGAGCCGCCGCCGGTGACGCCGCCGCACGTTCCCACCGAGCTCCGCACGGACGAGATCCATTTCGAATCCGGTTCGGCGCGCCTGACGAACATCGCCAAGGCCATCCTGGATGACGTCGCTCTTCGCATGAAGCAGGAGCCGACCTCCACGGCCATCGTCATCGGTTACAACGACGACAAAGAGAACACCGGTCCGAATCACGATCTCGATCGCCGCCGCGCCGAAGCGGTTCGCGATTACCTCGTCAGCCGCCACGGCATCGACCCGTCGCGCATCACGGTCGAAGGCCGCGACGCACGCGAGCCGGCCAGCACCGACAACACCGCCGAAGGCCGTCTGCGCAATCGCCGCGTGACGATCAAGCTGATGCTTCCGTAGTCGTACTCGACAGTCGTAATTGCGAAGGGCAGCCGGCTAGGCTGCCTTTCGTGTTTTACGGGGTCTCGCGGTCTCGCGGTTTCGGGGTCTCGCGGTCTCGCGGTTTCGGGGTCTCGCGGTGTCCGGTTGCTGGGTTGCTGGGTTGCTGAGTTGCTGAGTTGCAGGGTCACATGAAACGCTATTCAACACTCCAGCAACCTTGCAACCCAGTAACCTTGCAACCCAACACCGCGAGACCCCGCAACCGCGAGACCGCGCAACCGCCTACGGCAGCTCGATCTCCGGATCCTCATCCCTTGCCCGATAGAGAATGGCCAGCTTCCCGATATTGCCGGCGACGTCCGCGCCGCACTCCCGGGCCAGGTCCTCGGCCACGGCTTTCCGCTGCGACGAATCGTCGGACTCGATGCGGACCTTGATCAGCTCGTGCGCGGCCAGAGAGCGCTTCGTCTCTTCGACCACCGAAGGGCTGGCGCCGGCGCGGCCGACACGGACGACCGGCTCGAGAGCATGGGCCAGTCCTTTGAGGTATTGGCGTTGTTTCGAGGTGAGCGCCATGGCCGGCGCATGGTAGCAGAGCGCTCCTGCGTTACTCTTGCCGGTATGAAGCACCTCGCCTTCCTCGTTCTCTTTTTCGTCGCCTCGGCCGGTTTCGCGCAGGACGCCGATCTCATCAATCCCGATCGTCCCGGAATCGCTGACGGCAGCGCCGCCGTCGGCCGTGGCATCTTACAGATCGAGGCCGGACTCGAGCGCGATCACGGCTCGGATGGACGGTCGCTCTCCACGCCTCTCCTCCTCCGTTACGGCGTCAGCAAGGCCTTCGAGCTGCGCGTCGAAGGCAACGGTTACATTCACGCCGATGGTGCCAATGGATTCGCCCCGCTCTCGATCGGCGCGAAATACCACTTCGCCGATGCTCCGTCGCTCGGCGTGATCGCCCGGGTCTTCGTCCCCTCAGGCTCCGGCGCGCAACGCTCACACACCACGAACGGCGATGTTCGCCTGGCCGCCGACATCAACCTCGGCGAGAAGTGGTCGCTGAACCCGAACATCGGCGTCGCCTCGCAGGACGACGGCAACGGCCGCTTCACCTCCGGCCTGGCCGCCCTGACCGTGCAGTACAACATCTCCGATCACGCCAACGTCTTCGTCGACGGCGCCGTGCAGTCCCCCGAGGAAAAGGGAGGAACGACGTCTCTGATCGTCGACGCCGGCGCCGCCTGGATCATCGGCCGCAACACGCAGCTCGACGTTTCAGCCGGCTGGGGCGCACACGGCACGACGGCGCCAAATGTGTTCATAGGGGCGGGCATCAGCCGTCGGTTCTAGCGTGCAAGTCTCACACGCTGAGTGGAATTGCCGGCACCCTGTTGGTGGCGAAAACTTGGGACGATGTGGAGTTGTGCGAGCCTTCGTTCTCGGCAGTACCTCCAATCGAGAGTCCTTCTCCCCCAGCGCTTTTCAGCTGGGGGAGAAGGTGCCGAAGGCGGATGAGGGGGCGTTTTACGAGTATGTGATTCGCGCGCCTTCGAGCGCTCTCGGACCAGCGTCGGTAAATCGCCCATTCCGCGTATACGCCCCCCTCATCCGGCTTCGCCACCTTCTCCCCCCCACAAGAAACCGTGGGGGGAGAAGGGCTCTCGACGAAGGGAGTGGCAAGGCCCTCGCGGGAACAATTCAAGTGAGCGTGTGAGAAATGCAGGTTAGCGTTAGCGCGCATCAGAAGTTTTTCACCGAGGCATTCCGATGGCCTCTGTGTCCTCTGTGCCTTTGTGGTTAAAAGCCTTTCGGCGCCCGCGGCAATTGACCACGCGCCTGCGTTCCTGACCCACCCCCACTTGGCGCCGCTACAACAGCCGCGCCTGACTGCGCCTGCGGGGCGTCGGCGGCGGGGGCGACGTGCAGGGGATCGGTGATCACGGCGGGGAGCACGGGGAGGCGGGGCTCGGGGAGCTTGAAGATCCAGCTTGCCTCGATCCGTTTGCCGGATTTGGCGTCGGTGGCCCAGACCAGGGCTCGCTGGTAGGTTCCCTTCAGCGCCTCTTTCACCGCGGCGACGGAGATCGCGCCGGTGCTGGGGTCATAGGAGAAGGGGAGAGTACCGGGGACGCTGAGCAGAGCCATGCCGACCGACTTCGGGTCGACCTTTTCGTGATTGGGGATCCGTGCCGAGACCGTCAGGGTCTGGCCGGGATCGTAGATGACGCCGGGCTGCGGGGTCATCTCGTCGAGGTGCATGGAGCCGGCGCCGAGGTAGTGGCGGAAGGAGACGAAATCCATCTTCTTCTCCACCACCATGCGGCGCATCTTGAGCGGATTGCTGCCGCGGCGCACTTTGCCGGCCTCACAGGTCAGGGCGGCGCCATAGCCCGCTCTGCCGACGCTGTCGACGAGATTGTGGTCGTAGTCGCCGAAGGGATAGGCAAAGAACAGCACCGGCTTGCCGGTGGCGTGCTCGATCAACCGCTTGCTGTCGAGCAGCTCCCGCTCCAGCCAGCCGGCGTAGGCACGCTGGTCGAGCTCCGCGTGCCGGCGATGGGTCAGGAACGGATGCGACAGGGAGTGGCTCTCGAAGTCGACGCCGGCGTCCGACATCTCTTTGATCTGTTTCCAGTTCAGAGCGTGCGACGTCTGACCGACGATCTGCGGATAAATGAACACGGTGAACGGAAAACCGTAGCGCTTCATCTCCGGATAGACCTCGGTGTACGTACTGCGCCAGCCGTCGTCGATGGTGACGACGATGGCGTTTCGCGGCAGCGAGGCCCTCTTTCCGGTCACGTATTCATAGAGCTCGCGAAGCGGAATGACGTTGTAGCCGGTCATCGCCAGATAGCGCATCTGCTGGCGGAATGTCTCGCGGGAGACCTCCATGCGCGGGTCCTGGGGCGATTCGACGATGTGGTAGCAAAGCACCGTCGCTCCGAAGTCGGATTCAGCCGGGGCAGCGTACGCAGCGATACCGGAAACCAGGATGGAAATGAGTGCTGCCGTCAACGCCCGCGCGGCCATGGATGCTCCCGAATGAATAAAGGTCCGACGATGTCTCTCACGCATCTGCAGGGATAGTGCCGAAGCGGTGGTTATTGTATCGCGGTATTGAGGATACGGTGGAGCGGGGTTGCGGGGTCTCGCGGGGGGCGGGGTCTCGCGGGGGGCGGGTTGCTTGGTTGCTTGGTTGCTGGGTTCGTCTTGCCGGGCTCCCACCGCGAGACCGCGCAACCCCGAGACCGCGCAACCCAGCAACTCAGCAACCCAGCACCCCCCCACCCCCCCACCCCCCCACCCCCACCCCCGGAATCCCCACCCCCATTTGACCGTTCCTGCACCCCGGGTTAGAGTCACGCACTTTTACGGAGGCAGTTCGGTTCATGGATCGTCAGCAACGCAGAGATTTGAAGCACGACAAATTCGTCGACGAGGTCGGTACCTGGTCGGTCAGGGCGAAGGAAAACCAGCGCCTTCTACTCACCATTACCGCGGCTGCGGTCGTCATCGCCGTCCTGGCGTACGGAATCTACTTCTACCGCTCCAACCACGAGGAGAAGGCACAACTGGCACTGGGTCAGGCGATGGATACCATCGAATCGCCGCTCCTTCCCGCGCCGGGATCCCAGCCTCAGCCGGGGGCGAAGTTCAAGACCGAAGCAGAGCGGACGGCCGCGGCCGAGAAGCAGCTCAAGGCCGTCGATACCAACTTTGGCGGCACCGACGCCGGTGACGTCGCCTCACTCTACCTCGCCCGCATCGCCGCGGATAAGGGCGACCTGGCCGATGCCCGGAAGCGCCTGGAGAAGTACATCCACGACAATCCGAAGTCGGTTCTCACCACCGGAGCGCGTTACAGCCTCTACCGTCTGCGGATCGACAACGGCGAATCGGCGCAGGTGGCGCAGGAGCTCCAGGCCGAGATCGGCAAGTCCGAGCCCAACCTTCCGCCCGACGCCCTTCTCGCCCTTCTCGCGCATGCCTGGGATGCCCAGGGGAACGCCGCGAAGACGAAGGAGGCCTATCGCCGCATCGTGACGGAGTACCCCGAGTCGCCCTACGCGCTGGAAGCGCAGCGGCGGATGGGACCGGCGTAAGACCGGTTCGCAGTTTTGCGGCGCGTTGCGGGTCAAAAGCAATGTTGAATGTTGAGTGTTCAATGTTGAATGTTGAATGAAGAGTCAAGGCACGGTCTTCATTCAACATTGAACATTGAACATTCAACATTCAACATTCGCTTTTGACTTTCTGACGCCCACGCCGTGCACGTTCTATCCATCATCATTCTCGCTGCCTGGATCCTGGCGTTCGTACGCACCATCGTCAACCTCGCGCTGATTCCTCGTTTGCGGGCGGACGGGCCGGCACCACGGGAGCCGCTCGTCTCCGTCATCATTCCTGCCCGCGACGAGGCTCGGGTCATCGAGCGGACCGTGCGCGCGTTTCTGGCGCAGAGCTATCCCAATCTGGAGGTCATCGTCGTCAATGACCGGTCGGTGGACGGAACGGGCGAGATCCTTCACGCGATCGGCGACGGGCGGCTGAGGGTGATCGACGGCATTGAGCCCCCCGACGGCTGGCTCGGCAAGCCGTGGGCACTGCATCAGGGGAGCCGCATCGCGCAAGGGGAGCTGCTCCTTTTCGTCGATGCCGACGTCGTCTACGCTCCCGCGGCCGTTCGCGCCGCCGTTGCCTTTCGCGAACGGCGGCGGCCGGCGTTCCTTTCGCTTCTCCCCTATTTCGAGATGCAGGGGTTTGGAGAGAACGCGGCCATGCCGATGCTGGCCATGTTCTGTTTCACCTTCATGCCCACCTGGATCTCCAATCGCAGCCGCTTTGCTGCATTGGCCATCGGCGGGGGGACCGGCAACCTCATCGTCCGTGAGCGGTACGAGGCCATCGGCGGCCATGAGGCGCTGAAGGACTCGGTCGTTGACGACGTCGCTCTGGCCCGGCTGGTCCGGCGGAGCGGCCATGCCACGGAGACCGTCCGGGCCGACGACCTGGTCTCGCTGCGGATGTATCACGGTCTCGCGGAGGTGGTGGAGGGCTTCACCAAGAACGCCTTTGCCGTCTTTGGCCGCAACTATGTCGTCGGGACCCTGATCCAGGCCGGCGCGGTCGTCTTCCACATCCTGCCGTACGCCCTTGCCCTCGCCGGCGACCGGATCAGCATGGCCACGGTCATCGTGATCGTCGTGACGCGTCTCATCCTTTTTCGCGCGCTGCGCTACCGGCTCGACAACGCGCTGCTGCTTCATCCGCTGATGGTCGGCATCTGGACGTGGATCTTCTTCCGCTCGATGTGGATCACGGGAATCCGCCGCAAACTTCTCTGGCGCGGGCGAACGTATGATGCGCGCCAGACCCGCTTCGGGGCGGAACGGCGATGATTCTTGCAAGCTGAGGGCGGAAGGAGAGAAGTTCATGACTGATAAGCCTTTTCTGACCGACGTCCAGGAGCTCCGCCGGCGCGCCCGGCAACACATCGAGGAAGGAGCGGTGACGGACGCGTACCGCGGCGACCGCGAGACGGTGATCAAGCTGCTCAACGAGGCACTGGCGACGGAGATCGTCTGCGTGCTGCGTTACAAGCGCCACTACTTCATGGCCCAGGGGATCAACGCCGACCCGATCGCGCAGGAGTTCCTGCAACATGCCAACGAGGAACAGGGGCACGCCGACCAGATCGCCGGCCGCATCGTGCAGCTCGGCGGCGCGCCGAATCTCAATCCCGAGGGGATGCTGATGCGCTCGCACTCGGAGTATGTGGAGGGACAGACCCTCCTGGACATGATCAAGGAAGACCTGGTGGCCGAGCGCGTGGCCATCGACTCCTACACGGAGATGATCCGTTACATCGGCGACGACGACTACACCACCCGCCGCATGCTGGAAGGGATCCTGGCGGTGGAGGAAGAGCACGCCAACGATCTTTCCAGCTTCCTGGCGGACCTGGATAAGGACTGGAAGACGCGGGATCGTTCGTAAACGGCGCTTCGCGCGTTGTCTGCCTTCGGCGTTATCTGCCTTCGGCGTTGTCTGCGCTATCGCGCGTTGTCTGTGCCGGTTTGTTTGCGTTTCGCGCGTTCCGTGAATCTCTGACCACGCGGCGCGCACGCCGCAGACAACGCCGAAGGCAGACAACGCGCTGAGCGCAGACAACGCGCCAAAGCCGCAGTCTCGGGAATGTGATAAATTTCGAGCGGTTGTTGCAGCCCGAAACGCCAATGTCACGACCTGCCGAGCGCCACGCACAACTCCTCGATCAAATCATCCTGCCATTCGATCTGACGCACGATTTCGGACGCAAACGGGCGTACGAGGCGGCCATCGACTATGCGCGGACGCATCTGGTCGAGGATCCGCATTGCAACGATTTCCTCGATGCCGCGGCCAAGCGCCTCGGATTCGCCGCGGTGACGTTCGATACGCTCGAGAGCCGCGTCAAGCTGCCCAAGAACGCCTGGCTGGACGTCTGGATCTCCGATGAGGACGACGAGGTGGCCTTCACCGGGACCCGCGAAGGCCTGCAGTACATGATCGATCTCCTCTCGCAGCTCCGCGACTCCAGCGATCCGGAGCAGCACATCCATCTCGATCAGGGCGTGATGCCGATGACGGAGAGCTCCGCCAACCTCGTGCTCTTCAAAGAGGAAGACACCTGGTTCACCGGCGAAGGGACCGAGGGGGAGTTGGACGATTACCCGGAGCGCGACATCGATCCGAAGCAGATCTACGCGATCCAGTTCATCCACTATCCGCCCGACGATCTGCCGATCAGCGCGCACCGTCTCTACCGCGTGATCAAAGTCGAGCCGGATGACGGCTACTCGGCCAGCGTGAAGGAGTTCGGCGGCTCCGAGAAACGCTACTTCCGCTTCACCTTCGTGGCCGACAACGACGAGAAGTTCACCTACAGCTTCCACCTCGACGATCCCGCCGTGAACTACTTCACCCATCGCGAGATCCTGAAGCTGGCCATGCGAGCGGTGTAGGCCGAAAGGCAAGCCTGGATGCAGGCAAAGGCATGGCAAGCGCAGCCCCCTCATCCGGCTTCGCCACCTTCTCCCCCAGCTGAAAAGCGCTGGGGGAGAAGGACTCTCGATATAGGGAAGCGCAAGCTCTTGTTCTCTCGGGTACCACGGTTTTGGAAGAATCTTCGCGTCACGCCTCCCCGAAAAGCGCTCGCGGCTTCCTAACATCGACTCTCGATATAGGGAAGCGCAAGCTCTTGTTCTCTCGGGGACCACGGTTTTGGAAGAATCTTCGCGTCACGGCTCCCCGAAAAGCGCTCGCGGCTTCCTAACATCGAGAGCCCTTCTCCCCCAGCGCTTTTCAGCTGGGGGAGAAGGTGCCGAAGGCGGATGAGGGGGCGGTGCTTGCCATGCGCTCGCCTGCATCCACGTTTGGTTGCGGCTACGCCGCGCTGTGATCTCTTCGGCCGCATCGGCTGCGATACACTCCCACGATATGATCCGGCAGATTGCGGTCATCGGCACCGGTACGATGGGGCGGGGGATCGCGTACCTCGCAGCGGTTGCCGGATACGAGACGGTCATTCACGATGCCGATGCGGGGGCGCTCGATGCGGCGAAGGCGTCGATCGAGTCGACGCTGCAGAAGGGCGTCGAGCGCGGGAAGGTGACGGCGGGCGAGGCGGCCGCGGCCGGCGCGCGGATTCACCTCGCATCCGATCTCGAGCCGGCGGTGCACGGGGCCGATCTGATCGTCGAAGCGGTCCCTGAGAATCTCGAGCTGAAGAAAGACCTCTTCGCGCAGGCCGATCTCTTTTGCGGCGATGAGACGATCATGGCTTCGAATACCTCGTCGATCTCCATCTCGCTGCTGGCGCAATCGGTGGAGCGGCGCGACCGCTTCGTCGGGCTGCATTTCTTCAATCCGCCGCATGTGATGAAGCTGATCGAGATCGTGCGCGGCGAGCGGACCTCGGACGAGACGGTGGGCCAGGTGCGCGAGGTGGCGGAGGCGATGGGGAAGACGGCCATCGTGGTCCGCGATTCGCCCGGCTTCGCGACGTCGCGCCTCGGCGTTGCCATCGGACTCGAAGCCATCCGGATGCTGGAAGAAGGCGTTGCCTCGGCCGAGGACATCGATAAGGCCATGGAGCTCGGCTACAACCATCCCATGGGTCCGTTGCGTCTGACCGATCTGGTCGGTCTCGACGTCCGTCTCGGCATCGCCGAGTATCTGGCCTCGACGCTCGGCCTGCGCTTCGATCCGCCGGAGCTGCTGCGGCGCATGGTGGCCGACGGAAAGCTCGGCAAGAAAACGGGAGAGGGCTTTTACCGTTGGAAGGAATGAAGCGTCCTATCGCCGCGACGATCGTCTTCGTCGCGGCCTTCGCGCTCTACCTCAAGACGCTGGCGCCCGCGGTCGGGCCGACGGACAGCGGCGAGCTCACCTCGGCGGTCTGGTCGCTCGGCAACGCGCATCCGCCGGGGTTTCCGTTCTTTCTGATCGTCACGCACCTCTTCACGTGGCTTCCGTTCGGATCGATCGCGGTGCGGACGAACATCGCCAGCGCATTCTTCTCCGCGGTGGCGTGCGCTCTGGTGGCGCTGGCGGCCGCGGAGATTCTGTTGATGCCGCGCGATGTGAAGGCGCCCGTCGAGGAGAAGCGGTCGAAGAAGAAACAGCGCATCGATCGAAACGTGGGCCGGAAGCCCCAATCCGAGATGCGCAGTGGTGAGTCCGAACCGCGCGGTCCCTCCCAGTGGGTGATCGCGCTGGTCATGCTCGCCACCGGTCTCCTCTTCGCCTTCTCGCGCACAATCTGGCAATTCGCCACCGTCACCGAGGTCTATGCGGTCAACAGCGCGCTCATGGCGGGCGTGGCCTGGGGGATGCTGCGATGGGCGCGGACGCGGAATGTGCGCTGGCTCTATGCCGCCGCCCTTCTCTTCGGGTTCGGGCTGTGCGTGCATCACGTCACCATCGGCACCGGCGCGATCGCCATCGCCGTACTGATCACGCGCGTTGGTGGCATCCACTTCTGGCGCACGCGCACGACCCTCATCGGAGCGCTGCTGCTCGCGGCCGGCCTGCTCGTGTACGTCTATCTCCCGATCGCCGCCGCGCGGAAGCCGGTGATGAACTGGGGCGATCCGGCCTCGCTCTCCGCCGTCTGGGACCACGTGACCGGCAAGCAGTACCGCGCCTACATCAAGACGACAGGCGAGCAGAACAGCGCGCAGATCGACCGCTACTTCGGTGTGGTCGGGCCGGAGCTCGGGCCGCCGTGGATGCCGCTGGTGCTGCTCATCGCGGCCGGCGGCATCGTGCTGCTCTGGTTCCGGCAGCGGACGATCTTCTGGTACGTCGTCCTCTTCATCCTCGGGAACGCCGCCTGGTTTGCCATCTATCCGGTCACGAACGACACGCCGGCGTACGCGATCCCGACCTTCATCGCGCTGCTGTTCGCATTCGCGTTCGGTGCGTCATCGATCGCAGATCTGGCCAAGGGTGAGCGGGTTCGCGTGATCGTCGCCGGCGCCATGCTCGTCCTTCCCCTGGTTTCGCTCGTGACGACGTATCCGTTTCGCGACCGCGGCCGCTACTGGGTCTCGCACGACTACGCGGAGAACGCCCTGCGCTCGATGCGGCCGAATGCGTTGATGCTGACTGGCGACTGGCAGCTCTATGCGCCGTTGCGCTACCGGCTCGACGTCGAGCACGCCCGGCCGGACGTGGCCATCATCGAGACCGGCTTTCTGCTGCGGCAGTGGTATTTCGGCGAGCTGGCGCGCCGCTATCCGGCGCTCACAAGCGACTCGCGACGCGAGATCGATGCCCTGGTGCCGATGCTCGGAGCCTTCCAGAACGATCGCGATCATCTCGACATGGAGTTGTTCAATCGTCGCATCGATGACGTGATCATCTCTCTCATCGATCAGCACCTGCGCCGCGGCCCTGTCTATGTGAGCGGCGAGGTCGCGGCCAGCACCGAACCGCGCGACGTGAATCTGCGCAAACGGATGTCGGATCGGTATGACATCGTGCCGCGCGGCCTGCTCATCGAGCTGGTGCCGGGTCATGCCCTGCGAGACGTTCACTACACACCGCTGGAGATGCGCGGCATCGCGGACGGCACGGTGCGTTATGAAGATGATGACGAGGTTCCGACGGAGATCGTGCCCGCATATCGGGCCATCCTGGTCATGACCGGCCGCTATCTCGCCATCGAGAAAAAATTCGACGAGGCCTTGCTCGCCTACCGGGCAGCGAACGCGATCGACCCGGCCAACCTGTCGGTCGAGCGCGAGATGCAGCTCGTGGCCAGCAGGGCCGGCAAGTGAGCGCGGCCGAGTCGTACGGCGCGTTCGCCTACGCGTACGACCAGGCCCTCGGCGAGCGGTACTTCCGCGCGGTCCGCCGGCTGCTCGCCGACGTGCTGGACAGGTATCCCTCCGAATCGAAGACGCATCTCGACGTCGCCTGCGGCACCGGCCTGGCCATGCCGTTCTTTACCGGCCGTGGATTCGTCTCCACCGGCGTCGACATCTCGCCGGTCATGCTGAACGTGGCCCGCAAACGGGCGCGGCGCCTCGTCGGCGGTGACACGCGCGCGCTGCCGCTGCGAACTACTTTCTCGCGTATCACCTGCCTCTACGACTCGCTCAATCACCTCCTCGATCCGCGAGATCTCGTCGCCGCCTTCCGCGAGATCGCCGGCGTCATGGACGGAGACTCTCTCTTCATCTTCGACATGAATCATCCCGAGATCTATCCCGAGGTCTGGGGGATGAAGGAGCCGTTCGTCGATGAAGGTCCCGACTTTCATCTGGAGATCGCCACGACGTACCGTCGCCGCGAAGGGCTCGGCCGCGCGCTCGTCACCGGATGGGCGGTCGTCGGCGGCAGGCGCGTCAACATCCGCGAGCGCCACACGCAACGCTCGTACGAGCGCAACGACATCGTCTCCGCCCTCACCGAAGCCGGCCTCCATCCCATCGAGATGCGCGAATTCGATCCATGGGTGGAGGGGCGGACGGTGAAGCTGGTGTTCGTGTGCAGGAAAAAGTAGTTGCGCGGTCTCGCGGTTGCGGGGTCTCGCGGTCGGGTAAGACCTCTTGCCATTCCTTTCGTCGAGAGGGAAAGGTGCTGTCAAGAATGAGAGAGCGCGGACCTTCGAGCGCATCTAACCTGCATTTCTCACACGCGAACTTGAATTGTTCCCTCGAGATCCTTGCCACTCCCTTAGTCGAGAGCCCTTCTCCCCCCGCGGTTTCTTGCGGGGGGAGAAGGTGCCGAAGGCGGATGAGGGGGGCGCTTTACGAGATATGCGCGATTTACCGACGCTGGTCCGAGAGCGCTCGAAGGCATCGAAGGCGCGCGAATTACGTCCTCGTGAAACGCCCCCTCATCCGCCTTCGGCACCTTCTCCCCCAGCTGAAAAGCGCTGGGGGAGAAGGGCTCTCGAGGTAAGGGTGCGCCCAGAATAAAAGAGGGCGGACCTTCGAGCGCGGTCAAATCGGTTGCGCGACCCCGCAACCGCGATCCCCTACTTCCCTAACACCGCGTTCTTGAAGTCATCTCCCATGGCCGGCTTCGGGCCGATCCAGGTGGAGACGATGGCGTCGGCGGTCGCTTTGCCGGGGAGAGTGCCCTTGGCCTTGCCATTGACCTCGACCGTCGTGCCGGTGCCGGGGACGTAGGTCAGGACGAGGCGGTTGCCCTTCGGGATCGGTTCCATCCACGAGCACAGCGTCTTGAAGCCGCTCTTCACCTCGGCTGAGGCATTGGGCACGTTCGCGGCGAGACCTTCCTCCCACGCATCGCACATCTGGTCTTTGCTGACGCTGTAGAGGAAGTGCATGGTCATGCGGCGCGACGTATCCGAGGCCAGGATCGACGCCGGATTCGACATCTTGGCCTGCAGGTAAAGACCGCCGACGTAGACCTTGATGAAGAACTTCTTGCGCAGCCCCAGTCCGTTCAGGACGAGAGTCTGGCCATTGACGGTGATTTTGTCTTCGAGCGTAACGTCCGCGAGCGACGCGGCCGAGGCGAGCGTCGGCACGAGGAGCATCAGGGAGAGCAGCAGGGGCATCATTTTCGGGCGCATGGAAGCCTCCATTTAGATTTGATGGTGATCGGGTGAGGCGGTTATCGGTTATCGGTTGTCGGTTGTTCGAGGCTCCTGCAATCCTGGGCTCCCGACAACTGATAACCGACAACCGACAACTCCCTACCCATCATCCTAGCACCGGAGTGGAACAGAGGCCGCTCCGGCCGCGTTGCAGAACACTCCGATGACGTCTCTGAGCAAGCCGTTTCACATCGGCGGAGTCCTGATCGATCCGCCGCTCGCCCTCGCTCCGATGGCCGAGGTGACCGATATGTACTATCGGTCGCTGGTCAAGGAGCTTGGTGGTGCGGGGCTCGTCGTCTCCGAATTCATCTCCGCCGAGGGGCTGACGCGCGACAACGTGCGCACGAAGAAGATGCTGGCATTCGATGAAAAGGAACGGCCGGTGGCGATCCAGATCTACGGCGGCGATCCCGATCGGATGGACGATGCCGCCGCGATCGTGGAAGCCGAGGGCGTCGACATCGTCGACGTCAACATGGGCTGCCCGGTGCGCAAGGTCGTCAACAGCGGTGCCGGCTCCGCGCTCCTGAAGGATTTCGACCGCGCCGCGCGCGTGGTGGAGAAGATCAGGAAGCGGGTGAAGATCCCGCTCACGGTGAAAGTGCGCAAGGGGTGGGAGAGCGACGACGTCATCCCCCTGCTGAAGCGCTTCGAGGAGATCGGCGTGGCCTCGATCGCCATTCACGGCCGCACGCGCAACGAGGCCTACACGGGCGCCAGCGACTGGGGCTACATCGCCCAGGTCAAGAGCGAGCTGGGCATCCCTGTTTTTGGCAATGGCGACGTCAAGACGCCGGCCGACGCCATCCGCATGTTCGAGACCACCGGCGTCGACGGTGTGATGATCGGCCGCGCCGCGCTGCACAATCCATTTATCTTCCGCGACATCCTCGCCTACGTGAGCGGCGTGCCGGCCGGGAATGAAGTCGACCGCCGCATCGACGCCATGCACCGCTACCTGGCCAAGATCGACGGCGCGCCCCAGGTCATCAACTGGAAGCTGCACAAGGCCCGCACCGTCATCGGCTGGTTCTCGAAAGGGATCGCGCACGGCAAGGACATCCGCAACGGTCTGGCCGACGTCACCTCGGTGGCCGACGTCCGCCGGCTGCTGGATGCGGCGCGTGAACGGCTGGCCGCGTAGCGCGGTTGCGCGATCAGACAAGTCTGGCGAGACTGATTGCCTGCCGCGGGGAAGCCGGATCTGTCCTCTCTCCGCGCTCCTTGGCATCCGGTCCTCCCGGAGTTACGGCGACGCGCGGGCCGTTCATTGAGCGGGTGAACTTGAAGGTGATCAGGATGGCCAGCAGCACGCTGCCGTTCTGAAGGACGAAGGCAAACCAGCCGCCGAGGGCCGTGGGCGCCACGTTAAAGACTTCCCACCAGAAATTCATCATCGCGTGCAGAGCCCACGGGAACCAGAGCGATCCCCAGCGATCGAGAAGCCAGCAGAAGACCGCGCCCCCAATACCGGGTAAGACGAAGAGACCGAGGATCTGTGTCGCGTTCTGACCCTTTTCGATATGCGCGAGCCCGGTCACCATCGCGCACACCGCCACGGCGGGCCAGAGAGGCCAACCGAGCCGTCGCAGGGTGCCAAAGGCGAAGCCGCGCGTGACGATCTCCTCGACGAACGGTGAAAAGAACGCCAGGTAGAAGAGGGCGGGAAGATCGCGCACGTCGCTGTGCCGCGTCATGACGAAGCCGGCGAACATCGGTAGCGTGCAGGCCACGCCGAACAGCAGACCACGGACCACTCGGCGGTCGACGAAAAGCCCTCGGCTGAGATGTCGCTCGCCGAGCGCCAGCAGCGCCGCGATGCACACCGCGACCTCCAGCCCGTTCTTCAGCGACTCGGGCACATAGAACGGGAATGCCTTGTAGAGTCCCCGGTAGAACGTGAAGTACGTGAGGATGCGCTGCATGATCACGCAAACGCCCAAGGTGACCAGGACGACGACGCTCCAGAGCGGCGCCCGGCTTGCCCGGACGATGGCGCCGCGCACCGCTTCGACATTTCCAAACCGCCGAACTGCCTCGGCTCGAGCCTCCTCCGGCGGCATACCCTGGGCGATCAAGTCACGCGTGCGCATGTCGATGTGAAATTCGATCTCCGCCCCGATTTCGTCAGAAGTGCCGTGGTCTTTGCTCACGAGATCACCTTTCCTACCGCCGCAACGAAGGCATGCCAGATGGACGACTCCTCACCAAGCGCTTTGCGGCCGGCCCGCGTGAGGCGGTAGAACTTCGCGCGCCGGCCGGTCTCGGTCTGTTTCCATTCCGACGACAACCAGCCCGAGCTCTCCATGCGGTGCAGAGCCGGATACAGCGAGCCTTCCTCGATGCGCAGCACTCCACCGCTTGCAGCGGCAATCCATCGCGCTACGGCGTAGCCATGAAGCGGCGCTGGCTCGAGTGCGCGCAGCACGAGAAGATCCAGTGTCCCCTGCAGGAGGACCATCTCTTCGGATCGGCGGCCAGGCATTGACATTCTAGGTATCGTAGGTCCCGATACCTAGAATGTCAATGGGTGGGGGAACGGATTTGAGATGCAAGGTCACTCGTGACCGGATCGATGTCGAACGGGATCGACCTTCAAGGTGGTTCGTGCCCGCGTTCCTGTCGAACGGGATCGACCTTCAAGGTGGTTTGTGACCGCATTCATGTGGAACGGGATCGATATGCAAGGTGGTTTGGAACCGCATTCATGTGGAACGGGATCGATATGCAAGGTGGTTTTCGACCGCATTGATGTGGATCGGGATCGACCTTCAAGGTGGTTCGAGACCGTATTGATGTGGATCGGTATCCACCTTCAAGGTGGTTTTCGACCGCATTGATGTGGATCGGTATCCACCTTCAAGGTGATTCGAGACCGCATCGATGTGGAACGGTATCCACCTTCAAGGTGGTTCGCGACCGCATCGATGTGGATTGGGATCCACCTTCAAGGTGGTTTTCGACCGCATTGATGTGGATCGGTATCCACCTTCAAGGTGGTTCGAGATCGCATCGATGTGGATCGGTATCCACCTTCAAGGTGGTTCGCGACCGTATTCGTGCGACCCGTTGACGTTTGAAAAGCGGACAATTTCAGCATTCATGCGTCTCAATTCTGGACGGATGGAGGACCGTCAGGCTGTCGGATCATTCAATAACCTTCTCCCGCCTCTCTTGTCAGTAACCTATAGGTTACTAAAATTTTCGGGGTAGGGATTTCCGTAGCTCACGCCTCTCCTCCTGCGTGATGGACGCATTCAGCCGCAGATGTCCCTCCCGGCCGCGCGGCACCGGCTCGGGTTCGCTACGCCTTCACAAGGCGCGTCTGCTCGCTGACGGCGCTCGTCATCGATGACCGGCACGTGTACGAGTGCCCATTGCCCGGAGGCTCCTGATCAGAGCCGTCCGGGTAACCCGACCTACCGGTGTGCGCGTGGCACGCCGCGGAGGTCTTGACTCATCAAGGAGGAGACCATATGCCTAAAGTAGTAACGACCGTTACTGCGCAAGCCGCGCCGGATGACCCGGCGTCGCAGACTCCGACGGTCACGCATTACGAGCTGGTGGCGGCGAAGCTGTCGTCGGCAATCGACGAGGCGCTGGCGCTGATGCCGAATTTCACGCAGTCTCACCCGCTCACGAAGGGGTTCGTCGCGGCGCAAACGAGCGTTCCGGACGCCTTCATCCTCTCGACCATCGCCGCGGTCGAAGCGAACCCTGAGCTGAAGAGCGTGAACAAGTTCGACGTCACCGCGGCGCGCGACCTGCTGCAGCTCAGTGATGCCTTCCGGCCCCTCGTGGACAAGTTGAATGCCGCGGCGAAGAACGTCAAGTTCACCATCGATCGGAAGCGCGCCGAGATCGTCGCCGACGCGCTGCAGACCTATGAGATCGCCAAAGGGGTAGCCCGCGACGCGGAGGCCACCACGGCCGCCGAGCACGTCGGCAACCTGAGACGCGACCTCGGAAGATCGGGGAGACCGAAGAAGAAGCCGGCCCCGGCTCCGGCCCCCGGTAATCCCGCCGTGAACTGAGGAGTCGAGTAACAGAAGACCGGGCACGGCCGCGCGTACGCGCGGCCGTGCCCCTTCAACGTCACTCCGACAGCCGCGTTGTCGGTTGTCGGTGGCTCGCGCGGAGAGCGGGCATCCTGCCTGCTCCCGGCGTGGCGTCTCGCCCGACGGTGGGGACGAAGGCGAACGTAGATGTTGGCTATACCCTGCGGCGGTCGGACCTGAAGATAAGCGAGTTGGGGCGCCGTCGTTATTGCCCAACAGCTACGTTTGCGTTCGTTCCCACCGTCGGGCGAGACGCCGCGCCGGGAGCAGGCAGGATGCCCGCTCTCCGTCCGCGCGTACCCCAGTATCGTATGCCGGGCCGTCTTGCCAGCGAAGCTGGCTTAAGGTCGTAGCCCCCGGCTTTGAGCCGGGGGAAAACGAGCATCCCCAAATTGGAAGCCCGCTTTAGCGGGCGACAGAAGAGCGATGATCGACGGCATCTCTGTCGCCCGCTGAAGCGGGCTCGGAACAATTTCGGAATCGTCTGATCACTTCGCACGGAATTCAGCACGACGTATCGGATCCAATTACGGCCCGCTGGACGGTATTATGGGGTCGGAGCCCGAGGCAATCGCCCGCTGCACAAGCGGGCGAACGACTGCGGGTTGGGTCCAATGAGTAATACCGATTCTTCCAAGCGCCGGCGCTTTGCGACCGCACTCAAACAATGAGCGCAACAACGGTCTTCATCAGCTATAGCCACGACTCCGACGAACATCGGAAGCGAGTGCTCGCGCTTTCCGAACGCCTGCGCGAAGACGGCATCGAAACACTCCTTGACCAGTATGTAAACGGAACGCCGGCGGAGGGCTGGCCGCGTTGGATGTTGAATCAGCTCGATGCCGCAGACTTCGTTCTCGTCGTTTGCACGGAGACCTATTACCGGCGGTTTCGCGGACACGAAGTTCCCGGCAAGGGCAAGGGCGTTGATTGGGAGGGTGCGCTGATTACGAGTGACCTCTACGCCGCCCGCAGCCGGTCGCTGAAGTTCGTGCCTGTCTTCTTGTCTTCCGTCGTCGAGGATTACATCCCTGAGCCTCTGCGCGCAGGCACTCACTACCCGCTGGCGTCGGAGAGTGACTACCAACGTCTGTACGATTTTCTACTACAGCAGGCGGGCGTCGAGCCGGGCCCAGTCGGTACGCCAAAAACAAAAACACGGCAAAAGGGAACCGCTCTCACCTTCGATGCATCGACGTATGCCTCACGGCCCGCCGACATCTCCCGCATCATGAAATACGCGCCGTCGAATCTCATCGGGCGCGATGCGGAAACCAAACTCCTTACCGATGCCTGGGACCAGGTCGTGCGCGGCGAAACGAAGCGTCCCCACATCCTCACCTTCGTTGCCCTCGGCGGCGAGGGGAAGACCTCGGTGGTCGCGAAGTGGGCCGTCGATCTGGCGTTTCAGGAGTGGCCGGGGTGCGAGGCCGTGCTGGCATGGTCCTTTTATAGCCAGGGAACGCGGGAGCAGTTGGCGGCGTCGTCCGACCTCTTTCTCAATGAGGCCCTCACCTTCTTCGGCGACGCGGCGATGGCGGGCAGCGCGGCGGGGGCGTTCGATAAGGGCCGCCGCCTGGCCCAACTGGTAGGCGAACGGCGGGCGCTGCTCATCCTCGATGGCCTGGAGCCGTTGCAATACGCGCCCACTTCACCCACCCCGGGCGAATTGAAAGACCAGGGCATCGCCGCCCTGCTGAAAGGGCTGGCGGCCAACAGCCGCGGCCTGTGCGTCGTCACCACCCGGTACAGCATTCCCGACTTGCGCGCCTATGTGGGGAGAACTGTTGAAGAGAAGAAACTGGCGCGCCTTTCCACCGAGGCCGGCGTGGCGCTGCTCCAGTCCTTCGGTGTGAAGGGGAGTCTGCGGAAAACCATCCCTAGCCCGGACGGGCGCACACTCTGGAATGAATTCGAGACGCTGGTCGAGGACGTGAAGGGTCACGCCCTCACGCTCAATCTCCTCGGCAGCTACCTGCGCGACGCCCACGGCGGGGACATCCGCAAACGCGACCTCATCCGGCTCTCGGAAGCTGATGCCGAGGAGCAGGGGGGCCACGCCTTCCATGTCATGGATGCGTATGTGGAGTCGCTCGCCAACGGCGGCAGGACGGCCGACGATCAGGCGAAGGGCCGGCGCGCGCTCGCGCTCCTGCGCTTGCTCGGCCTCTTCGACCGGCCCGCTACAGCCGGCACTTTGGCGGCCTTGTGGGAAGGGGAGGCCATCGACGGGCTGACCGAGCCGCTGATCGGCATCAGCGAGGCGCAGCGCAACCTCGCTCTCCAGCGTCTGGAAGATGCGAAGCTGCTCACGGTGAAGCGGGAGCACGGTTCCAGCGTGCTGGTTGCCCTCGACGCACATCCTCTCCTGCGCGAGTACTTCGGCCAGCGCCTGCGCGATACACGGCCGGAGTCGTGGCGGGCGGCGCACCGGCGGATCTACGAGCACCTCTGCGCGACTACGGAGGACAAGCCCGACGCCACGCTCGAAGACCTCCAGCCGCTCTACCAGGCCGTGGCCCACGGCTGCTATGCGGGCTTGCAACAGGAGGCGTGTGAAAAGGTTTACAGAGGCCGCATCGGACGAGGGAACGAGTTTTACAGCATGAGAAAACTCGGTGCGTTCGGTTCCGACCTGGGAGCCGTGGCCTGCTTTTTCGAGGCTCCGTGGAGCGATGTCTCGCCTTCGCTCACGGAAGTCTACCAGGCTTGGCTGCTGAGCGAAGCCGGCTTGCGCCTGCGCGCTCTGGGCCGGCTGACCGAGGCTCTCGAGCCGATGCGGGTTGTACTGCGGCGCGACGTCAAGCAGGAGAGCTGGAAAGAGGCCGCCATCAGCGCCGGCAACCTGAGCGAGCTGGAGTTGACGCTGGGCGAGGTGGCCGGGGCGGTGGGGGACGCCGAGCAGTCTGTGACCTACGCAGACCGCAGCGGCGATGCGTTTGAGCGGATCGTCAATCGCACGACCCATGCCGACGCCCTGCTCCAGGCGAGCCGCTGGAACGAGGCGGAGGCGCGCTTCCGCGAGGCCGAGCAGATGCAGGCCGAGCGCCAGCCCGAGTACCCTCTGCTCTACTCGGTTGGGAGCTTCCGGTATTGCGAGCTGCTCTTGTCGGCGGTTGAGCGGGAGGGGGGGAAGGCGGAAGGAGAACGGAACGAGGACGAAGGTGTTGCCCTGTGCCGCTCCGTCGCCGAGCGCGCGGCGACGGCGCTCCAGATTGTCCTGAACGGCTCCCGCAGGCTCCTCGACATCGCCATCAACCACCTCACGCTGGGCCGCGCCGCGCTCTACGAGGCGATTCTCAAATCGCGGAGCCGCCAACATGAGCCGCCGCAAACCTCCCCGCCGCCCACGTCCGAAGAATGTCAGCACGAATTCGCCACTGCAGCGACGAAACTGGACGACGCCGTGTCCGGCCTCCGCCGCGCTGGCGTGCAACACCACCTCCCGCGCGGCCTCCTCACACGCGCTTGGCTGCGCAGCCTCACCGGGGCGCGCACCGGCCCCGAGAGCGCGCAGAGCGATCTGGACGAAGCGTGGGAGATCGCCGAGCGCGGGCCGATGCCGTTGTTCCTGGCCGACATCCATCTGTATCGCGCGCGGCTCTTCTTTCGCGAAGCGACGTACCCATGGCAATCCCCACAGCACGACCTTGCCGAGGCCCGTCGCCTGATTTTCAAACACGGCTACCTGCGCCGGAAGGAAGAGCTCGAAGACGCCGAGGCGGCCTTGGAGCACTTCGCGGGCGCACGCACGCGACCGAGGAGGAAACGTGCCCGGTAACAAGAAGCTGTTTCTCTCCGCGGTCAGCCGTGAGTTTCTGGCGTACCGAAATCTGCTGAGTGGAGACCTCAAGCGGCCCACGCTCGACGTCGCGGTGCAGGAAGACTTCATCGTCACCGGCGGCAGCACGCTGGCGAAACTCGACGACTACATCCGCGCCTGCGACGGCATCATCCACATCATCGGCAAGGCCACCGGCGATGCGCCGGAGGAGCCGGCTGTGGCCTCGTTGCTCCAAAAATATCCCGACTTCGCCAGCAAGCTGTCGCCGCTGAAGTCTGCCCTGCGCAAACCCCAGCCGGGATTCTCTTACACGCAGTGGGAGGCGTATCTGGCGATGTTCCACGACCGCCCACTGTTCGTTTATCGCCCAACGGATTTCGAGCGTGACACGCTCGATGTCCCTCGCGACCCCCGCTTCGTCCTCGATCCCGTCGAATTTCAGGCGCAGAAGGAGCACTACCAGCGCATCAGCGCCCTTGGTCATGACCGAGGTCAGTTCCTCAACGAAGAACGTCTCAGCTCCGCCGCCCTTCGCGATCTGGTGGAGATCCTTCCCCGGCTGCACCCTTCCATCGCCGTCTCCGCCACCAGGCTCCGCCACACCACCGAACGGCTCATTGGGCGTGACGAAGATCTCGCCCGGCTGGACAGCGCCTGGAACGGCAACAAGAACGTCGTCGTTGTCCGCGCCTTTGGCGGCATGGGGAAGACCGCACTGGTTGCCACTTGGATGGCCGAGTTGGCCACGAAGGACTGGCGCGGCGCCGAGCGCGTCTTCGATTGGTCCTTCTACAGCCAGGGCACCAACGACCAGCGCAACGCCTCAGCCGACGTCTTCATCGCCAACGCCCTCGAGGCCTTTGGCGATCCCGATCCCAAACTCGGCTCCGCGTGGGAACGCGGTGCGCGCTTGGCCGGTCTCGTGGGAAAAGTCCGTTGCCTCCTCGTGCTCGACGGCCTCGAGCCGCTCCAGCATCCGCCCGGTGTGATGCAGGGGAGGCTCAAGGACGACGCCATCGCAACTCTGCTCAAAGGGCTTTCGGCACAAAATGCCGGGCTTTGCGTCGTCACCACGCGGGAGAAAATCCCCGACATCCAGCAGTACTACGGCCGGACCGCCGATGACTTCGCCCTGACCGCGCTGACCGCCCTCGCCGGCGCGGCTCTGTTGCACGACAGGGGCGCCACGCGTGCCGGAGCCCGTGAGATCCCAAGTGACGACAAGGAACTTCAGGCAGCCAGCCGGGAGGTGCGCGGCCACGGCCTGACGCTGCAACTGCTCGGGCAGTATCTGCGACTCGTGGAAGGCGGCGACATCCTGAAGCGCGACACGATACGACTCGCGGATGCCGACCGCGAATATCAGAACGACGCCACCCGTCCGTACGGCCACGCCTTCAAGGCCATGGAAGCCTACGAAAAATGGTTCGAGCGCGAGGGCGCGCAAGGCCAGCGCCAGCTCGCAGTCCTGCGCCTCCTCGGCCTCTTCGATCGGCCGGCCTCCAAGACCAGCCTCGATGCCCTGCGAAACGCTCCGGCTATCGCCGGACTGACAGAGCCGCTCGTCGGGCTGCAGCCTCGCGACCTGGCAGCCGTCGAGCACCGCTTAGAGGAGATCCAACTGCTCACCGTGAAGGCCGACGGTTCCCTAGATGCGCATCCTCTACTGCGCGAGTACTTCGGCCAGCGCCTGCGCGAGGCACAGCCGAAGGCGTGGCGCGCGGCCCACCGGCGGCTCTACGAGCACCTCTGCGCGACCACGGAGGACAAGCCCGACGCCACGCTCGAAGACCTCCAACCGCTCTACCAGGCCGTGGCCCACGGCTGCCATGCGGGGATGCAACAGGAGGCGTGTGACAAGGTTTACTTCGACCGCATCCAGCGAGGGGAGGTAGCCTACAGCACGAACAGACTCGGCGTGTTGGGTTCCGACCTGGGAGCAGTAGCCTGCTTCTTCGAGACTCCGTGGAGCCGCGTCTCTTCCGCACTCACGGAAGACGATCAGGCGTGGCTGCTGAACGAAGCCGCTACTCGACTGTCTGCCTTGGGCCGGCTGACAGAGGCCCTCGAGCCGATGCGCGCATCTGGAAAGATGGACATCGAAGTGGAACACTGGGAAGGCGCGGCCGTCAGCTACGGAAATCAGAGCAAACTGGAGCTAACGCTGGGTGATGTGGCTGGGGCTGTGGGGGACGCGGAGCAGTCCGTGACTTACGGCGACAGCAGCGGCGATGCGTTTGAGCGGATGGTCGTGCGCACGATCTATGCCGACGCCCTGCACCAAGCGGGTCGCCGGGACGAGGCAGAGGCGCGCTTCCGCGAGGCCGAGAAGATGCAGGCCGAGCGCCAGTCCGCCTTCCCGCTGCTGTATTCGCTTGCGGGCTTCCGCTATTGCGACCTGCTCTTGTCGGAGGCGGAGCGGGAGGCGGGGAAGGCGAAAGGAGAACCGAAGAACTACGAAGGGCTTGCCCTGTGCCGAGCCGTCGCCGAGCGTGCGACGCAGACGCTCAAGTGGGCCGAGAAAAGCAACGCCTCCCTCCTCACCATCGGCCTCGACCATCTCACGCTGGGCCGCGCCGCGCTCTACGCTATTATCGAATCGCGGAGCCGCCAACGTGAGACAGCGCAAACCTCGTCCCCGCACACGTCCAAGGAGAGTCAGCGCGGATTCACCACTGCAGCGACGGAGCTGGACCACGCCGTGTCCGGCCTCCGCCGCGCCGGCATGCAGGACCACCTCCCCCGCGGCCTTCTCACCCGCGCCTGGCTGCGCAGTCTCACCGGTGCGCGCACCGGCCCCGAGAGCGCGCAAAGCGATCTGGACGAAGCGTGGGAGATCGCCGAGCGCGGGCCGATGCCGTTGTTCCTGGCCGACATCCATCTGTATCGCGCGCGGCTCTTCTTTCGCGATGCGACGTACCCGTGGCAATCCCCGCGGCACGACCTCGCCGAGGCCCGTCGCCTGATTCTCAAACACGGCTACCTGCGCCGGAAGGAAGAGCTCGAAGACGCCGAGGCCGCCTTGAAGAATCTCGGGAACGCAGCTACATCATGAGCGCAATCACGGTCTGCAAGGAACCACCGCCGCCCGCCCTGCAAGACTCCGGACAGTTGCGGTAACCGCGGCGGCGGGACCCTTCGGCTCCGCTCAGGGCAGGCTGCGCGCCTGGCCAGCCGGCGAGACGCCAGCGCTCCGGAAATCACCACAACCCGATTAGACGCGCCCCGCTCGCGGTGATTCGTCTGCAAGTACGTCACTCGTAGTAGAGTTACCGGAGAATGTAGTAGAAAGGACATGCCTTGCGTCTGAAAAAACTACGCATCATCCTGGCGCTCGCCTGTAGCTTCACTACGTCGACGCACGCTGTGGCGCGGGGGAAAGCAGCGCCGCGCGCCGCGGGCACCGTCTTTCGCGATTGCCGCGCCTGCCCGGAGATGGTCGTTCTCCCGGCTGGCAGCTTCACCATGGGCTCATCAGCCGAGGAAAAATCGTGGGCTGCCAGCCATGGCAGTAATTTGGCCTCGGTTGCTGATGAAGCGCCGCAACATCAGGTCTCATTGCCGTCATTCGCCCTGGGCAAGGTTGACGTCACTCGTGGCGAATACGCGGCATTTGCTCGAGAGACGGGATACCCGGCCGGTGATGGTTGCGGCCACGGCCGCGCCATCTTCAAATGGGAGAAGGATCCGAAGGTGACCTGGGAAAATCCCGGCCATGTGCAGACTGACCGTGATCCAGTCGTGTGCGTGAGCTGGCAGGATGCGCGTGCCTATATCGCGTGGTTGAACCGCAAGGCGCATCGCGGCGGCACGGCCTCGGCAAACGGGCCTTATCGTCTGCCCAGCGAAGCGGAGTGGGAATATGCAGCACGCGCCGGAACGACGACGAAGTTCTACTGGGGCGATGACGACGCTGCCGCTCCTGTCCACGCCTGGTTCAATGCCAACTCCGGCTGCAAAAAGGTGGAAGGTCTTTTTTGCGACGATGGCCGTACACATCCTGTGGGCGCGAAGCCGCCGAACGCATTTGGCCTTTACGACATGGCAGGGAACGTCTGGCAGTGGACCGAGGACTGTTACGACAACAGCTACGCCGGCATTCCGGCGGATGGGCGCGCGAACGAGGCCCCTTCGAGCGACTCCAAGGCCAGGGACGGCCAGGGCAATTGCCTGCGAGTTGATCGCGGCGGCTCGTGGATGTTTCCGGCGTGGCTGCTGCGACCGGCCACGCGAGAACGCAATCCTGCCGGCTACCGCGCTGACATCATGGGTTTCCGCGTCGCTCGAACGCTCCCGTGAAGCTATCGCGCATTTCTCACACGCTGAGTGGAATTGCCGGCACACCGTTGGTGGCGAAACTTGGGACGATATGGGTTGTGCGAGCAGTTCGTTCTCGGCAGTACCTCCAATCGAGAGCCCTTCTCCCCCAGCGCTTTTCAGCTGGGGGAGAAGGTGCCGAAGGCGGATGAGGGGGCGTTTCACGAGGATGTCATTCGCGCGCCTTTGAGCGCTCTCGGACCAGCGTCGGTAAATCGCGCCTATCTCGTAAAGCGCCCCCCTCATCCGCCTTCGGCACCTTCTCCCCCCGCAAGAAACCGCGTGGGGAGAAGGACTCTCGACTAAGGGAGTCGCAAGTGCGGTTCTAGCAGGCGTGAGAAATGCGGGCCAGGCCGGCACGGCCGCTGAAAGCCTTCCGTGGCGGCGCGCGCCTCAGAATGCTGCAGGATGGCGCGGCCGATCCCGCGGCGGGACCAGCGCGGGCGGACGAACATGGCCCGGATGCGGGCGGCGTCGGTGGCTGGATCGAGAAGGGCATCCTCGCCGCCGGACGCCGCGCTGCCGCTGTACACCTTTTGCCGCCGGCTCCAGCCGCCGCAGCCGGCGATCTCCCCATCGATCATGGCCACGAAGTACGTTCCGTCGTCGATGAGTTGCTCGTCCGGACGGCAGATGAACGTCAGCGCGCTGATCACCTGTCGTTCGTCATAGGCCGCACGTCCGAATTGCTCCACCGACTCCCGCATCACGGCGGCGATCGTGGTCACGTCCTCGTGTGACGCCGGACGGAGGGTGAATTCGTGCATGCGCTGAGGATATGACGTGTGCGATCATGTACGCACTTCCCATCCAATAAGGGTTCCCAAATGTTCAATCGCCTGCGCTGCACGCTGCTGCTGTTGCTTTCGTTCTTTGTTTCCGCCGAGGCCTTCTGCCGCAACGACGCCACCGCGGCGGAGTTCCGCGATCCGACGGCGGAAGAGCGCGCCATGACCAGCGTCCCCTTCGCGCCAGGCGCGTCCGCGGTCGTGCTGAACTGGTATCAGTTCGTCAACGACCGCGACTCGTATCGGACCGAGTATCTCCGCATCAAGATCCTTTCCGAGCAGGGAAAGAAATACGGCGACGTCGAGATCCCGCACGTCGCCCTTCTCAGCGACGTCAATCACATCAAGGCGCGTACGGTGAGACCGGACGGCACGATCGCCCCGTTCGATGGCAGGACCTTCGACAAGGTCGTGGTCAAGGTCGGCGGCGTCCGGCTGATCGCCAAGACGTTCACCCTTCCCGACGTGCAGGTCGGCAGCATCATCGAGTACCGCTACGACATCGCCACGCGTGGGAACATGCTCTACAACAGCGAGTTCACGGTGCAACGGGAGATTCCCGTCGTGCATCTGGAACTTGGTCTCCAGCCATACGCGCTCGGCGGGTTTCAGACCTTTTTCAGTTACCGCGGACTTCCTCAGGGGAAGAAGCCGGAGATGCACGGCGACAAGTACGATCTGACCCTCGAGAACATCCCTCCCTTCGAGGAGGAGCCGCTCGCGCCGCCGCCGGCCACGATCAAGCCCCAGTTGCAGTTCTACTACCGGAGCGGTACGACGGATCCGGCGGCCTTCTGGACGAAAGAGGCCCAGGAGTGGGCCGACATCATCGAGCCGTTCATCGGCAACAACGGCGAAGTACGCGCCGCGGCGACGGCGGCTGCTACGGGTGCGACCCCCGAGGAGAAGTTGCGGAAGCTGTACGCCCGCGCGCAGCAGATCCGCAATCTTTCGTACGAGCCGGAAAAGACAGACAGCGAGACGCGCGCGCTGCGCGACAACAAGAGCGCGGTGGACGTCCTCCGCAACGGTTACGGCGATCTCCGCGACATCAATCGCTTCTTCGTGGCCCTGGCCCGGGCGGCCGGATTCGAGGCGCATGTCATCCGGGTCGGTGAGCGCGATGAGAATTTCCTGGCCAAAAACGTGCCGATCGGCCGCCAGCTCGACGGCGAAGTGACGGTGGTGACCGTTGACGGCAAGGCGCACTATTTCGATCCCGGTACGCCCTACGCACCGTTCGGCATCCTGTCGTGGCAGAAGTCGAATACGACCGGTCTGCTGATCGCCCGGAAGCAGGATCAGGCCGTATGGGTCGACACTCCGCGGCAGACGGCTGTTCTCGCGGGGACCACGCGCACGGCAATCCTGCGGCTCGAAGACGGCGTCATGCGCGGTACGGCCATCATCACCTACCGCGGGCAGCAGGCGCTGCGGAAGCGGTTCGCGCTGCGGAACGACGACGATGCGGCGGCGCGAAAGTCACTCGAGGAGGAGATGAAGGGGTGGTTCGCGGATGGAGCCGTGGTGAAGGTCACCGAACTCAAGGATCTGCGCGCGTCGGAAGAGCCGCTCGTGGTTTCCGCCACGGTGGAACTACCCTCGGCCGCATCGCTGGTCGGTTCGCGGGCGATGGTGCCGCTGTCGATCTTCACGAGCACCCAGAAGAGTCCGTTCCCGTCCGAGCAGCGCAAGACGGCGATCTACTTTCGCTATGCATATGGTGTTGATGACGAGGTGATTCTGAAGTTGCCCGCCGGCTACGACGTCGAATCGCTGCCCGCCGCGGCGAACATCGACGCCGGTGCTCTTCGCTACGTCACCACCTACCAGAAGCGCGACGATGAAGTCTCGCTGAGCCGCAAGCTGGTCGTGGAGGCGGAGATCGTCTCGAGCGACAAGTATCCTGTCCTCCGCGCCTTCTTCAGCAAGGTCTCCGGCGCCGATCAGGAGCAGGTCGTGCTGCGCAAAGCGGCATCGGCGGCCGGGAGCAGCAAGTGATGCGGCGCGGCCTGGCCACTCTGGCGCTGCTGGCATGTGCCGGGAGCGCCTTCGGGTGCGGCGTTCCCGACTGGGTGAAAGCCGCGGCGGCGACGCCGGTTCCCGCGCTTGCCGGAGATCCGCGCGGCGTGGTGCTCCTCGACGAGACGACGACGACCGTCTCGGAGGCGGGTGAGATCCGCGTTCTGCATCGCTCGGTCTCGAAGATTCTCACCAGCGCCGGCCGTGACCTCGGCGAGATCGCCATCCGCGCCGACGCCGAGACGCGGCTCAAGTCGCTGCACGCCTGGTCGATCAGCGCAAAAGGGGATGAGCAGCAGACCGGCGATAAAGAAGCGATCGAGTCGTCCGCCGTTCCGGGCGAGTTGTACAGCGATCAGAAGCTCGTCCTCTTGCGGATCCCCGGGGCGGAACCGGGAAACATCATCGCCGTCGAGTACGAGCGGCGCGGCCGCCCGTATGCCTTGCAGGACGCCTGGGTTTTTCAGACCGCCATCCCGGTGCTGTCTGCCCGTTACTCGCTGGTTCTGCCCAACGGGTGGGCTCACGACGAGAAATGGTTCAACAGTCCCGGCGTGGCCGCGGTACGAACGGGGGAGGCCACGGTCTGGGAGATGCGCAACATCGCCGCGTTGAAAGAGGAGCCGCATCGCGCCGCCGATTACGTCGTTGCCGCGAGACTGAGCGTGAACTTCATCCCGCCGCGCGAGCAGGTGGCCGGGAAGGCCCATCGAACCTGGGACGACGTCGCGGCGTGGTATGCGGCGCTGACATCCGACCGCGGAGTCATCACGCCGCAGCTCGGGGTCAAGGCACGCGAGCTGACGGCCGGCAAGACCTCGGCGTTCGAAAAAGTCGCGGCCATCGGAGCGTTCACGCAGCACGACGTCCGCTACGTCGCCATCGAGATCGGCCTTGGCGGGTACCAGCCTCACCACGCCGGCGACGTCCTCCTGAATCATTACGGCGACTGCAAAGACAAAGTGACGCTGATGCGGGCGTTGCTTCACGAAGCCGGCGTGGCCTCGAACTACGTTCTGGCGACGACCCAGCGCCGCACCGTCGAGCCGGGCTTCGCCTCGGTGGAAGGATTCAATCACGTCGTCGTGGCCGTGCCGGTCGGCGCGGATGCCCCCGCGCTTCCGGCGGTCATCACCCATCCCCGCCTCGGCCGCATTCTGATCTTCGATCCGACGGATGAGATGACGCCGGTGGGCTGGCTTCCCGAGTACTTGCAGAACAATGAACTGCTGGTGGTGACGCCGGAAGGGGGGACGGTCATTCATATCGCCCCTGCCGGTCCCGCGGACAACCGGTTGACGGTGGCGGCAACGCTGTCGCTCGACGCCGCCGGCGCGCTGCGCGGCGACGTGCAGGAAACGCGCAGCGGCAGCATTGCCGCGTCGTGGCGATCGTGGCTGCACGGAATGACGGAGGCCGAGCGCCTTCGCGCGATCCACGGACGCGTCGGCGCGCACCTGGCGCAATTCGAGATGACCGGTTTCACGATCGAGAACCTGACCGATTCGTCGCGCGATCTCGTCTTCCGCTACAAGATCTCCGCTCCGGCGTACGCGAAACGAGCCGGCGCGCTCCTGCTGGTCCGTCCACGCGTCCTCGGCGAGAAAGCGGAGACGGTGATCGACCTGAAGGAGCGCGCCTACGACTACGAGACCGACGGCCCGTCGCTGCAGACCGATGACATCGCCATCGCCCTCCCGGACGGCGTGACGGTGGACGAGTTGCCCGCCGCCGTGAACGTCAACGCCTCGGGATTCCGCTACGGCAGCGAGACCAAAGTGGAGAAGAACGTGCTGCACTACCACCGCGAATATCGCGTCGAGCGCTTCAGCGTCCCCCGCGCCGAGCTGGCGGAAGTGAATCGCGTTTTCACCGCAATCATGGCGGATGAGAGAAGCAGCGCGGTGTTGAAGTAAGACGCCTTGTTGGTTATCGGTTGTCGATTGCGAGGGGCGATGTGGCACAGACACTCTTGTCTGTGCCGGCTCTCGCCACGACGTTCATCGCAAGCCCTCAGAGTCATCGGCTCCGGCCGGGGCACAGACAAGAGTGTCTGTGCCACATCGGTCCCGGCTCCGACAACCGACAACTGACAACCGATAACCCGCGCCCACAGAATACCCACACCGATACCCCTGTTCCACGCCTGTCCATGAGTATTGATTCCACCATCAGCAAACCTGTCCGCCGCGTGGGGATGATCTCCCTCGGCTGTCCGAAGAATCTCGTCGACAGCGAGATCATGCTCGGGCAGCTCCGGGAGGAATCCGAGGTCGAGATCACCAATGATCTCGACTCGGCGGACGTCGTGATCGTCAATACCTGCGGTTTCATCGACGCGGCCAAGCAGGAATCGATCGACACCATCCTCGAGGTCGCCGACCGTAAGGGGAGGGGAGTGCAGCGGCTCGTCGTGGCCGGATGCATGGTCATGAAGTACCGGGCCGATCTGCAGCAGGCCATCCCCGAGATCGATGCCTTCGTCGGCCTCGATTCGCTCGAGGCGATCACCGCGGCCGTGACCGGCCGGATCGACGATGCCGCGCCGGCGAAGCGCAAGATGTCGGTGAGGTTGTACGAAGACCTGCCGCGCGTCCTGGCGCAGGGAACGGCGCACGCGTACCTGAAGGTCTCCGAGGGCTGCTCGAATCCGTGCACGTTCTGCGCGATTCCGCAGATGCGCGGAAAGTTCCGCAGCCGCGGCATCGACTCGCTCGTTCGCGAGGCGCAGTCGCTAGAAGCGCAGGGAGTCAAAGAGCTCTGTCTCGTGGCCCAGGACACCACGCGCTACGGCGAAGACCTCGGCATCGCCAGCGGTTTGACGACGCTCGTGCGCACGCTCCTCTCCGAGACCGGCTTCCCCTGGATTCGTTTTCTGTACGCCTATCCCGGCTCCATCGACTGGTCACTTTTCGAGTTGATGGGGCAGGAGAAGCGCTTCGCCTCGTACTGTGACATCCCGCTGCAGCACGTGTCGGCGAACGTTCTGAAGACGATGCGCCGCCCCGGGTCGCCGGACGAGTATCGCCAGATGGTGACGCGGATGCGCGAGCTGGTCCCCGACCTCTCGCTGCGTACCACGTTCATCACCGGCCATCCCGGCGAGACGCCGCGCGACTTCGGCGAGCTGTATGACTTCGTCGAGTGGGCGCAGTTCGATCAGATGGGGGCCTTCGTCTACTCCGCGGAAGAGGCCACCATCGCCGCGCGCATGCCCGGCCTCCCTTCGCGGAAGACCGCGGAACGCCGCCGCGAGAAGCTGATGCAACTGCAGCAGGAGATCTCGCGTTCACGCAACGAGGCCAAGCTCGGCGAGACGTTCGATGCGCTCATCACCGGCGTCTGCGCCGAGACCGAGCATCTGCTGGAAGGGCGCATCATCGGCCAGGCCCCCGAGATCGACGGCCGCCTTCTCATCAACGACGGCATCGACCTCCTGCCAGAAACGCTGCCGGCCTTCGCCCGCGTCGCCATCACGGATGCCCATCCGTACGACCTGGTCGGCGCGATCGTCGGCTGAAGCGGATCGCGGTCAGATCAGCGGTAGGTGTATCCGTCGCGCTCTCGCGATGAACGTACATTCCTGAACTACTCATCCCCAATTTCTGTACGACGCGAAGATTTTCGAGGCGAGAGCATCCTCGCCCCGACGCACGCGAAGGCGCGATAACCTTCATTTCTCACACGCTCGCTGGAATTGTTCCCTCGCGAGCCTTGCCACTCCCTTCGTCGAGAGCCCTTCTCCCCCCGCGGTTTCTTGCGGGGGGAGAAGGTGGCGAAGCCGGATGAGGGGGGCGCTTTACGAGATACGCGCGATTGACCGACGCCTGGTCCGAGAGCGCTGGAAGGCGCGCGAATGACATCCTCGTGAAACGCCCCCTCATCCGCCTTCGGCACCTTCTCCCCCAGCTGAAAAGCGCTGGGGGAGAAGGACTCTCGATTGGAGGAACTGCCGAGAACGAACCGCTCGCACAACTCCACGGGGTTCGGTTGTGCGATGGATCTGCGGCCGCGGAGGCGGCCGCCACAGAAGTGGGCGTCTCGCGTCGTCGGTTGCGATTCTCGGTGGATGTTGTCGCGGCCGCCTCCGCGGCCGCTGAACTTGGGTCCCTGTGACCCCGCGCAAAGCGCGGGGCTGGATTGCCGAGCGCGCCTTCGCGCGCATCCGGGCGACGCCGTCCTTCCGGTAACGTGGGCTAACGCCGTCCGTTATGCCGCGCCCACCGGATCTCGGCGAGCTCCTTTTCCACTTCATGGAGCGGGCGTTGTGGAATTGATGGAGCCAATTCACGGAGCACTCGCAGGAGTCTCTGTCGCTCGGGTTCCGTTAGGCGGTCGGAGCGTTCGTTAGAACCGGCAAGGACGCGACGCACGACGACAATGTTACCGCATGAACCCTGCAACAAAAACGGGAGAGCCGAAGCTCCGCCGTCTCTCCCCAAAACAAAAAGGCCACCCGCGAACGGGTGGCCTTCGTTTTCGATCGGGAGATGCGAACTAGAAGATGACTTTCACCGCGAACTGCAACTGGCGCGGGCTGACTTCGTTCGAGTAGGCCTGGGCAATACCGAACGTGTTCTGCTGATTTGCCGGGGTGCCGACCGGGGAGATGTTGTTGGTGAACTTCGTGATCGTGTACTTGTCGGTCGATGCGGTGTACGTGACCCGGAACAGGTCCTGATTGACCCCGGGGACGGAGTAGATGTTCTTGTTCAGCACATTGAACATCTCGCCGATCAGTTGAAGCTGCGTGCCCCGCATGAGGTTGAAGGTCTTGGTGAGGCGAAGGTCGGCGTCATAGACACTCGGATTGCGGAAACTGTTACGGCTGATCAGGTGGCCGCCTTGTCCGCTCAGGAAGGCCGCAAACTGCGCCTTGGTCATGCCGCTGCCCTGGGTGATGTCGATGATCTGCCCGCTCGAATTCACGAACACCGGGGTGAAGTTCGCCGCGACGCTCGTCTGGGCCTGGCCGGTGAGGCTGTTGGCCGTGCAGCCCGAGCAGGTGAAGCTGATGGCGGCGGTGTAGGGGAAACCGCTGTGCCAGAACCCGACGGCGGAGACCTGGAAGCCCCACGGGAGGCGATACACGATGTCGCCGACCCAACGATGCTTGACGTCGTTGTCGCCGACGCCTTCGCTCAGGCTGGGGTTGTTCGGATCGATGAGGAAGGTCGTCGACGTGGAGCGCGTGTTCGTTTCGTCGTCGATGGACGCCGAGCGCGTGTAGCTGAGGTTCCACGCCAGCTTCGAGTCGCCGATGGCGAGCTTGTGGAACTCGAGTGTGGCAGCGCGATACCACGCCTGCTCGTTGCTCGTGATCTCGCGGACGATGCCCAGGTCGGCGTACCGGCGGGCGGGGTTCGTGGCGCTGTTGTAGTCATAGACCGGCATGTTGCCGAGGACGACGCCGGTGGGAACGACGTTGATGTTCTTCGTTCCCTGCACGTGGGTCAGCTTCGAGTAGACCGCGCTGATTCCGCCGCTGTAGGTCTGGCTGAGCTGCTGTTCGAACTGCAGGCTCGAACGCAGGGCTTCCTGCGCCTGATAGTTGGAGCCGATGGTGACCAGGTTGGCGCTCAGTTTCGATTTCGCCAGGAAATCGGTCGGGGAGAGAATGTTGGGATACGTCGGGCAGGGATTCGACGCCGTCGTGGTGCAGGTGAAGGTGGTCGTCAACAGCGCACCGCTGATGCCCTGGATCGGCGAGGCCAGCAGGATGTCGGGCATGTATTCGAAGAACTTGCCCGAGCCGCCGCGCAGAACCGAGCGGCCGTTGCCGAAGACGTCGTAGGCGAAGGACAGCCGCGGGGCGATGTTGTTCTTGTCGTCTTTGATCTGAGAGAGGAACTCAGGATGCTGCGGGAAGGCATTCGCCGGAGGACGCGGTGTCTTTTCCAGGTCGTAGCGAACGCCGGCGTCGATGGTCAGGCGCGGGCCGACGTGGAAGCTGTCATTCGCGTAGTAGCCCCAGAGGTTGGTGTTCCACGCAACGTCACCGTTCTGCGGGCCGTAGGCCTGCTGGAACGTGTTCGGGACGTTGTTGAGGAAGTTGGTCAGGTTGTTGAAGGCATACATGCCTCCGGCAAAGCGCGGGAACGAGTCGAACAGGTGGCGGTGGAGCAGTTCGAAGCCCGCTTTGAGCGATTGCCCGTGCCACTGGTACTGAAGCGTTTCCTTGATCTGGTATTTCTTCTCATCGGCCGTATTCGGGGTGGTGTCGGCCGCGCCGAAGAACTGGTTGGTTCCCCAGTTGATCGAGAACTCGGTGCCCGTGGTGGCGGCCGTTACCGGTCGCTGGTCGCGGCCGACCTGTCCGATGAACTGGTTGAACAGGTTGTTGCCGAGGACCGTGTCCCCTTCGAGAGCGATCTGGTAGAACTTGTCGACTTCGTTCGTCTGATTGAGGCCGAAGGTCGTTGTCGATCCGCTGTCCGTGGTGTCGTACTTCGTGATGTTGTCGCGCAGTGACAGGTGGGTCGTCGATCCCAGGTTCTGATCGAGCTTGACCAGATAGGTGTTGAGCTTGTTGCCGATGTCATACTTCAGGCCTGCCTCGTAGGGCTGGCCCACGGCGGTCTGAATTTTGGCGAGCACGGCCGCCTGTTGCGCAGCGCTCAGCGCGTTGAACTGCGCCGACGTGCGCATGTCGCTCGCGGCCCCGAAGAGGACCGGCTGCGTTCTCTTCATGCCGTCCGCGTTGACGAAGAAGAACAGCTTGTCGTGAACGATCGGGCCGCCGAGGGCAAACCCGGGCTGGTTCACGTCGATGGCCAGAAAACTGTCGGAGATCGAGAGCGGGAAGGTAGTGCCGTTGATGTCGCGATTGACGGTGAGCGGACGGGTATCGGCCCAGCCCTTCTTGCGGCTGAAGTAGAACAGCTCGCCGTCGAGGTCATTCGTGCCGCTCTTGGTGATGGCGTTGACGACCGCGCCGACGCCGCGTCCGTACTCGGCGTCGTACTGCGTGCGGATGACCTGGAACTCTTTGATGGCGGCCTGCGAGAAGGTGAAAGGAGGACGGGAGCCGCCGGTCTGCTGACCGAAAAAGTCGTTGTTCGAGCTGGCGCCGTCGATGTTGTAGTCCGTCGACAGAGGCCGTGCGCCGTTCGCGGTGATCGATCCGTCGAACGAAGCGGTGCTGATGCCGGGTGTCAGCGCGGCCAGCGAGCGGAAGTCGCGGCCCAGAAGGGGAAGGTTCTGGATCTGCTGGGTTGTGACCGACGCGGCCATCCCGGTGCGATTGGTATCGATGATCGGTGCCACCGCCGAGACGGTGATCGACTCGTTGATCTGCGGCGTGATCTTCACATCCGCCCTGGTGTCGTTACCGAGAAGGACCGTCACGGAGGGCAACGAGGCCTTTCCAAGCCCGGCCAGTTCCGCGTCGACCCGGTACTTTCCTGGCGGAAGAAGGTTGAACTGATACGCACCGCTGCTGTCGGTCACCTCGGTGCGATTCAATCCGGTGGCGGCGTTTGTCGCCGAGACCGTCACGCCCGGGAGCCCCGCTCCGCTGGAGTCGGTGACGTGCCCGCTGATCGAGCCGTTGGTGATGTTGCCACCCTGGCCGAATGCGGCCACGGAAATAACGCAGCACAGCAGCGCCATGAATAAAATTCGTGCACGGTTTTGAAACATAGAAATCCTCCTGTCGTGACTTGGGCTTTGGGGGGAAGTTGGATGTAGGCGTCTTTGTACACCACTTCGACACAAAACGAGTAGTGATTTAGTGAAATCGGCGTGATGTGCCCAAACCGGTTTTTTGGATCAAAAGCGCGGTTTACCGAACCGGCCCTTTTGAACCAGAAAACCGGGTGCGGACTCCCTCAGAAGCTCTTCAGGAAGGCATCGTTCGACGAGAACTTCTGCAGCCGTTCCAGGAGCATCTTCATGGCATTCAGCGGATCGGTTCCGGCCAGGGCGCGGCGCAGTGTGTGCGTCTTCGGCAGCACCGTCGTCGGAAGGAGCTTCTCCTCTTTGCGCGTGCCGGTCTGGGCGATGTTGATGGCCGGGAAGATGCGCCGCTCGAACAGGCCGCGGTCGAGCACGATCTCGGTGTTTCCCGTTCCCTTGAACTCCTGGAAGATCACCTCGTCCATGCGCGAGCCGGTGTCGACCAGCGCCGTGGCGATGATGGTCAGCGAGCCCCACTCTTCGGCGTTGCGCGCCGCGCCGAAGAAGCGCCGCGGCTTCTCCATCGTCCGCGCATCGATGCCGCCGGAGAGAATCTTTCCCGAGCCGCGCTGCTCGTTGTTGTACGCGCGCGACATGCGGGTGATCGAGTCGCAGAGGATCACCACGTCCTGCTTCATCTCCACGAGGCGCCGCGCCCGTTCCAGCACGACCTCGGCGATCTGAATGTGGTTCTCCGCCGTTTCGTCGGAGCTCGAGGCCACCACCTCGCCCTTGGCCACCGAACGCCGGAAGTCGGTGACTTCCTCGGGACGCTCGTCGACCAGAAGAACGAAGAGGATCACCTCGGGATGATTGAGGTTGAGCCCGTGGGCGATGTCTTTCAGCAGCGTGGTCTTGCCGGCCTTCGGCGGCGCCACGATGAGGCAGCGCTGCCCTTTGCCGAGCGGCGAGAGGAGGTCGATCACGCGCGTGGTCAGACGCTCCGGCTCGGTCTCGAGCTTGAACATCTCATTCGGATCGATCGAGATCAGCTCGGAGAAGGGGCGCCGCGATTCGCGATACTCCTCCAGCGCCATCCCTTCGACGGCCTCGAGGCCGACGAACTCCAGGTTGTTGCCCGCGCGGCGGGCGCTGCCGGTGAGGAGCAGGCCCGGTTGCAGGTGCAACCGCTCGATGACCGGGCGGGGGACGATGGCGTCGCCCTGAGTCGGAACGTAATTGTTCGCCGGCTGGACCAGGAGGCCCGTACCGTTCGGTTTGATCCAGAGCACGCCCGAGACCGGGGCCAGCTCGCCGGCCGGGAGATCGATCGGCGGACCCTGGGAAGCCTCACCGGAGTAGCCCTGGTGGCCTCCGCGGCGTCGCGAACGATTGCGCCGGCGACGGCCGGCACCTCCGCCTTGACCATCATTAAAGGAGGGTTGTTGGTCGCCGTCGATGGCGACGTTGCCGTTTGGCTGGCTCTGCGGTGCGACGTTACCCGGGTTCTCGCCGGGTGCGCCCGCTCGCCGTCTGCGCCGGCGGCGCTTACGCGGTTGTCGATTGTCTGGCGTCATGCGAACTCATAAAACAACCTTGGGGTTATTGATTACCTTCGAGTCTGGCCGGAAAGCCGACGATCAGGGCGGAGAAAACCATTCTCTGGAACGCCCGGCGGGATGCCTTACTGAGATCGTCGCACGAAAGGTGCGGGACGTAGTATGGGGAAGGTCGTTTGGAAATGCAAGGGGGTTGTGGGGGTGGGGGGGAGGACGGGGTTGCGCGGTCGCGCGGTTACGGGGTTGCGGGGTTACTGGGTTGCGCGGTTACTGGGTTGCAAGGTTGCTTGGTTGCTCGGTATCTCGCAACTCAGCAACTCAGCAACTCAGCAACCCAGCAACCTACCAACTCATCAACCCCGAGACCGCGCAACCGCGAGACCCCGAGACCCCGACACCAGCAACTCAGCACCCGCCCCACCCCCACTTGTGCCAAAATGCACAACTCCAACCACATGCCTGAAAACATTCTCGTAGTCGAGTACGAGCCGCGCTATACCGACCGGGTCAAGCAGGCCCTCGCCGGTCAGCCGTTCGAGGCATGGTTCGCGAAAGATGGCGAGGAAGCGCTGAAGGTCCTCGACGCGGTCCAGCCCAGGCTCATCATTCTCTCTTCGGTCGTTCCGAAAGTGAGCACCTCCGATCTGATCCGGGCCATCCGCGGCCGCAATTCGCTGGCGAGCACCCCCATCCTTCTCACCGTCTCCGGCTATCGTGGCGAGAGTCCCCGCTCCGACGCCGGCCGCCTCGGCGCGTCGGACATCCTTCCCAAGCCGTACACTGAGACCGAGTTTCTCGGGAAAGTGCGCCAGATGCTCGGCGTCGCATCGGTCTCCGGGTCGCCCGTGCTGGACGGCGATTTCACCGTCCGCATGGCCTCTCCGCCCGCCGCGGAACAAGGGCAACTGACATCCAACGAAATTTTCGGCGAGCTACTGGACGATGACAGAGCTCCGTCAAACGCAGCGAGGAAACCGATGAACCCCAAGGACGACGTCGACAAAATGCTGGCGGACACGCTCGCCGGCATGATGCCGCAGCAGAAGAGAAAAGACACACCAGCTCCCGCGCCTGCCGCCCCCGCCGCGGCCCCGCCGCCGCCGGCGGCTTCGCCGGCCAAGCCGCGGCCGAGCTCTCCCACGCTCGACAAGCGCTTCCAGGACACGCTCTCCGGTCTGGAGAAAGACGCGCGGCGCAACACGTCGCCCGGAACGGCTCCGACGCCGGCGATTCCGACTCCCGCGCCCGCGGCCCCGCCGCCCGCTCCACCGCGTCCGCAGCCGGTTCCGCCGCCGCAGGCCGCGGCGCGCCCGGATCCCTCTCCCGCCGAAACCGTGCGCGTGGCCATTCCCACGCTCGACCGGGTGCCGATCTCGCAGCCGGTGTTTCCCGCCGCCGTTCCGCCTCCGCATCCCGAGGAGGAGGAACCGGCCGACGGCATCAAGTTCGGCCAGTACGTCCTGCTCGAAAAGATCGCCACCGGCGGAATGGCCGAGGTCTGGAAAGCGCGCATGAGAGGCGTGGAAGGATTCCAGAAGATCGTCGCCATCAAGAAGATCCTGCCGCATCTCTCCGACAACCAGGACTTCATCGAGATGTTCGTCGATGAAGCGAAGCTGGCCGCGCAGCTCAACCACAACAACATCATCCACATCTACGACCTCGGCAAGATTCAGAGCTCGTACTACATCGCCATGGAGTACATCGATGGGTACGACCTGAAGAACATCCTGAGGAGGGCCCAGGAGCGCGATCAGCCGCTCTCGACCGAGATCGCGCTCTTCATCGCTTCGAAAATCGCCGCGGCGCTCGATTACGCGCATCGGAAACACGACTTCGAAGGGAAGGAGATGGGCCTCGTCCATCGCGACGTCTCCCCGCAGAACGTCCTCATCTCCGAGGAAGGCGACATCAAGCTCTGCGACTTCGGCATCGCCAAGGCGGCATCGAAGGCATCGCACACGCAGGCCGGCGCGCTCAAGGGAAAGCTGCAGTACATGTCGCCCGAGCAGGCCTGGGGACGCAACATCGACCGCCGCTCCGACATCTTCGCCCTGGCCACGGTGCTGTTCGAGATGCTCACCGCGCGCAAGCTCTTCAGCGGCGACAACGAGCTCTCCATCCTCGAGCAGGTGCGCGAGGCCCGCGTCACCGCGCCGTCGCAATACAACGATGAGGTCACGCCGCAGATCGACGCCATCGTCCTCAAGGCGCTGCAGAAGGATCCGGCCAACCGCTACCAGACCGCCGGCGAGATGCAGCGCGATCTCGACGCCATTCTCTACAGCTTCAAACCGACGCCGGCCAGCGCCGACGTCGCCATCTACATGCACCGCCTGGCCACCAGCGCGCCCGTGCAGCAGCATCCGGTCGAGTACCACGCGCCCGAACCGGTGCTGGCGGCCAACGAACTGAAGCCGCTGAAGCCCGCTCCGGTCGTCGCCATTCCGTCGACGTCGCCCGTCATCGCGGCGGCGGCCGCGGCGCCGGCGAAGAAACCGCCCATCGTGCCGATCGCCATCGCCGCCATCGTCGTCATCGCCGCCATCGTCGGTTTCCTGATGATGCGCAAACCGTCGGCGACGACCACGCCAGGCAAGACGCCGGTGGTGACGAAGCCGGCCACCACGACCAATATCGTCACGACGACGGCCGCCCCGGCCCCCGCCCTCGGCACGGTCGTTCCGACGTCGACTTCGCCGGCTATCGATCCATCGAAGGTGAACGAAGAGGTTGCCAAACGGATGGCCGCCGAGAAGACCAGGCTCGAGCAACTCGCCAAAACGCAGAACCAGCCGCCCGGGACGACGACGCGTCCACCGGCGCCTGTCCCACCACCGCCGCAGCAGGTGGCCACGCAAACGGTCGCTCCGCAGCCGGTCGTCGAGAATCGCCCCGCGCCCGCCCCGCAGCCGCAGGTTCCGACGCCGCAGCCGGTGGTCGAGTCGCGTCCCGCGCCGCAACCGGAAGCACCGCGCACGCAGGTCGGCGATCTCGTTCCCGCCGGCACGCCGGGACTCGTCCCCGCCCACACCACGCATCAGGCCCCGGCGACGTATCCGCCGATGGCCCGCCTGCAGCATGTGCAGGGGAGTGTGATCATCAGCGTCCTCATTTCCGAGACGGGCCGTGTGTTGGAAACGAAAATCATCCGAGGGGGAGCGATGGGACTCAACGAAGCGGCGGATCAGAGCATCCGCCGATCGACGTTTGCGCCCGGCCAAAAGGATGGCGTGCGCGTGAAGTCGTGGACGACGGTGAGCGTCGACTTCAAGCTATAATCGCCACCCGTCCGCACACGACTGAAGGAGAAAAAATGGCCGTCATCACGGATCAGCAAAAGAAGTTCTACGAGACGACGCTTCAGGTCACCAAGCAGGAGATCAGCGACCTGAAGGACCAGATCGAAGAAGAGCTGGCCAAGGTGAAGGATCGGATCGCCGAGCTGCAGAACGCGATCAACGCTTCCAAGCAGATGTACGCCGCCGCCTGCGCCCGCCTCGGCATCCACAACGACATGGAAGACGACGAAGGCGGCGAGTCGTAGCCGTGATTCAGTCTGTTCCTTGCCAACCGCGGCGGCGACGCCGCGGTTTTTGTTTGGACGCTTGCATTTTTCACACGACGAGTGAATCGCCGGCACCCTTTACATCGAGAGCCCTTCTCCCCCGCGGGTTTCTTCGCGGGGGAGAAGGTGCCGAAGGCGGATGAGGGGGCGTTTCACGGGAGCTTGAATTGAGACCGACGCGTGTTCATCTGGTGATCATCGTGTTGTTGGCCGCGTGCGCCGCCCACGAGCCCGCGTCCAAACAAACGCCGCAACGCATCGTCACCCTCGCCCCGAACGTCACGGAAATGGTGATCGCCCTCGGCGCCGGCGACCGCATCGCCGGCACGGACGATTTCTCCGCCGACGCCATGCCCAACCGCAAACTCCCCCGCGTCGGCGGCCTCCAGCCGAATCTCGAGAAGATCGTCGCCGTCCGGCCCGACCTGGTCATCGCCAACGCCGCCGGCCTGCAACCGAACCTCGGCCGCTCGCTGGCGACGGTCCACATCCCACTTCTCGTCGTCACGAACGAGCGCCTGTCCGACATCGCCAAATCGATGACGTCGATCGCCGGGGCCCTAGGCATCGACGGCCGGCCCGCCGTCGCCGCGCTCAACGCCAGCCTGTCTCGCCAGCGCCGCATCCGCCCCAACCCGCCCCGCGTCATGCTCGCCGTCTGGACCGACCCCCTCTACGTCGCCGGGCGCAACACGTTCGCAGACGACCTCATCACCCTCTGCGGCGCGAAGAACGCCGTCGAGGTAAACGGCTGGCCCCAATACTCCCTCGAATCCTTCGTCGCCCACCCCCCCGACCTGCTGCTCTACCCCAACCACTCCGTGACGCCCCAGGCTGTACGGGCACTGCTGCTAAGGGCGGGGACTAAAAAAATCAAAGCGGTGTCAGTTGATGAAAACCTTTTCACGCGGCCGGGTCCTCGGGTCGGCGAGGCAGGGGAGATGCTCAACGCGATTCTCGATCGGAGGCGAGGAGCCAACTCTCGATTAACCCTTGCGCCACCGCAGACGCAAGCTCCGGCCAACATCGTAAACACCAAGAGTAGTGAGCACTACCTGAACATCGGGCCAATTCTTGAGGAAGGAGGACTTGTTGGTATTTTTCTCGTGCTCTTGGGCGGGATTGCTGTAGCGGGCCTCCTTCTGAAGGCTGCATTTGACTCGATTACAGACGACAGCGCAGGTATCCTCGCGACCATCACGGTCCTTTGTGGTGCTTTCGCTGTCTTCAAACTCCCGTCTAGCCGTCCATTGCTGGGGTTCTCCTTCGTAGTAATCGCGGCGCTCGCTGGACTGATTCTGGTTTTGAAGGCAATAGCGGATAACTTAAACCCTCTGAGTGCCAAGATCTTGTTACTACTGTTCTTACTTCTCGGTGCCGCCGGATGGATCATCTTGCGATCAACCACGTAGGTCCGTAGCCTTCCCCTTCTAACGGCCCTGGTAGATCGTTTCGGACGGCGCCTTTCCGCTTGAACCTACTTCGGGGCCCAATCCCCGGGAGTCGGCAGTCGATCCATCCTGGCTGGCCTCGAAACCTGACTGCGGGGTAGTCCCGTGTCGGGCCGCACCTTTGTTTTTCTCGTGCTGCTAAAGCACTGAGCAGATGTGATTTATTACTACCATAGCCTGGCTTCCCGCCAGGTTCAACGGTTATTTGGATGCACCGCCAGTCGCTTTCAGGAAGGCGTTCGATGAGCTGCCGCCGCTTTCGAGCCGCCCCGAAGAGGCTCTGAGCCTCCTCAGGTAGGCTTAAAACCTACCCCGGTAGGCTCTGAGCCTACCCAAGTAGGCTTAAAACCTACCCCAGTGGGCTCTGAGCCTACCCAGGTAGGCTTAAAACCTACCCCGGTAGGCTCTGAGCCTACCCAGGTAGGCTTTAAACCTACCCCAGTAGGCTTTAAGCCAATTCCTGGAGCCCCTCAGCCTGCTCGTCTGTCCGATCGGCGGCCCGTCGGCGCGTCGGCGCTACTAGGCCACGTTCCCCCTCAATTTGACCAGGATCCCTTCTTCCGCCTCGGCGTGAAGTTTCCGCGCCCGTTCCCACGCCACGTCGGCGCGTTGCACGAGCGCCGCGCGGCGCGAAGCGTCGGTGAGCCCGGCTAAATTGATGCACACATTCTGATACGCCCCCGCCGCCGCCGCCCGCCCCATCTGTGCGCCGACGCCGGCGTCCGAGAGCGAGGCCTGCAAGCCGATGCGGCCGATTTCGATGCACAGCTCGATGACCTCGGGGCACGATTCGAGAACGCCGAGGGGGACTTCGGTCGCGGCGATGGTGGCCTCGGTGATCGCGGCGTCTCGCGCCTCGGACTTCGGCATCCGCATCGCGTCGAGGAGTTGATCGAAGGCGGCGGTGTCGGCATCGACGGCGGCCAGGAACTGATCCTTTAATGTCTGCGCGCGGACGGCGATGCGGTCGAGGTCCGCCTGTTTCGATTCGAACCCTTTGCGCGTGTGCGAGAGTACCGCCACCATTGCCGCCAGCCCCGCGGCCATCGACGCCGCCAGCGCGGAGACCGAGCCGCCGCCGGGGGCGGGGGAGTCGCTCGAAAGCTCGTCGACGAAGTCGTTTACTCGCATCGACGCCAGCCGCGCGGGCGATGCCAGTCGATACTCGATGACCCTCTCGCGCGGATCGAACGGTTTCAGCTCCGAGAGGCCCAGCGTACGGATCGCGGCGTGAAGAAGCGCGGCCTCGGGGACGCCGGTCGGGCGTCCCATCCGCTGCAGGTAGTGTCGTCCGGCCACGAGTAGCACCTCGCGCGGAACCAGTCCGACGATTTCCGATCCGGTCACGCGCAGGCCGCGCTCGCGCGCGCGTTCCTCGCACGTGTCGAATGCAACGTGCAACGGCGTTACGTCGAGATCGGTCAGGTTGATCGACACCTGCGCACAGCCGAATTCGGGGATGACCCAGCCGACGGCTTTGACCGACTTGAGCAGGCCCGGCTCCCACACCGGCTCGCCCCTGGCGTCGACGATCGGGTTCCCTTCCTCGTCGCGCTTCATCCGCCCGCGCTCGCGGACGTCGAAGGCGACGCGCGTGGCCAGGCGTTTATCCAATGTATTGAGGTTGACGTTGTAGGCGACCAGGAACTTGCGCGCGCCGATGATGATGGCGCCGGATTTCGGAACGAATTCGGACGGCCCGAAGTCGGGCGCCCAGCGCGGATCGGCCAGCTTGCGCGCGCAGCCTTCGTACTCCCCCTCGCGCACGTCGGCGAGGTTTCTGCGTTCGGGCATCGTACAGGCGGATTCGTAGAGGTAGACCGGCACGCGCAGCTCGCGGCCGACGCGCTCGCCGAGGCGGCGGGCCAGATCGACGCAGTCATCCATCGTCACACCGGAGACGGGGATGAACGGCACGACGTCGACGGCGCCCATGCGCGGATGCGCGCCGCGATGGGTGGTCATGTCGATCAGCTCAATCCCTTTTCGAACCAACTGATACGCCCCTTCGAGCACCGCCTCGGGATCGCCGACGAAAGTGATGACGGTGCGGTTCGTGTCGGCGCCGGGATCGACGTTCAGCAGCGTGACGCCAGCCACGCCCGCCGCGGCCGCGGCCACGGCGTCATAGATCTCGGGCCGACGCCCCTCGGAAATGTTCGGAACACATTCGACGAGTTTCATGCGCGGGGAAGGCTATCGCATTGCGAGCCGAAGGCGTGGTTTGTTGCCACACGCCGTCATCACATCACTGTCTTCCTGAGCCGCCGGAGCCGCGTAATCGCGGAGCGATTTGCACGGCGTATGACGGTCGAAGGACCCCAAAGTTGTATCCAGGTTGGGCGGCGGAATAGTCGACATTCCCCCGCCCGACCCGGGTTGCAGGCTGGGGGTCCTTCGGCGCGCTCTGCCCCTCTGGGGCTGCCGCCGCCTCAGGATGACAGTGCTATTTGATGGTGCTATTGACAGTGCTATTTGATGATGCTCCGGGCGCTTCGCGCTACGCTTTCTCTTCGCCGCTTTCCCGCACCGAGAGCCAACTGCCAAGGTAGCCGGCGAGCATGCCGCCGGCGAGGAGGGCCAGGAGTTTCTGCCAGGGGAGGAAGCCGTTGAAGAGGAATCCCCACAGTAGCGAATTCTGCGGGGCGAGGAAATGGCGGCCGGAGAAAAACGCGGCGAAGAGCAGTGTCACCGCGAGCACGGCGCCGATGAAGCCCTGCAGGATCCCTTCGATCAGGAACGGGCCGCGGATCATCCGCTCGGTGGCGCCGACGAGGCGCATGATGTCGATCTCCTCGCGATAGAGCAGCATCGTCAGGCGGATCACGTTGGCGATGGTGAAGGCGGCGGCGACGGCCAGCAGTCCGCCGGCGACGAGACCGGCGAGGTTCACGAGGTTGATCAGTTTTTTTAACTTTTCCACCCACTCCCAGTCGAACTGAACCTCCTCGACGCCATTCAAACCACGCAGCTCGGCCGCCTGCCTGGCGAAGGCGGCCGACTGCGCCAGGCCCGGCGTCACCTCGCATTCGAACGATGCCGGAAACGGGTTCTCATCGAGCTGGCCGACGACGCCGGAGAGGTTGGCGAAGTACTGGCGAAAGCGCGCCAGCGCCACCTCCTTCGAAACGAATTGGCGCGCGGCGAAGTCGTGGTGCGCGGTCAGCCAGGCATCGACGGCCGCGATCTGCTGCGGCGTGGCGTCGGTGTTCAGATAGATGTTGACGCGCGACGTCCCGCCGGCCCGCGCCACGGCGCGGCCGAGGTTTTCGGCGACGAGGAGAAACGCTCCGACGATGAATAGGGAGATGGCGATCATCGCCACCGCCACGAAGCTGGTCCGTTTCGACACCCACATCCGCCTCGTCGCTTCGCGGAAGAAGTAGGCGAGCGTGTTCTTCGGCAGCGACTCGTCGTGCAGCGGCATCGCTGTCAGCCGCCGATCCCGAAGATCGACTCGGCGCGCGCCGCGCGTTGCGGCACGGCCACCTTCTCGTCGGTGATGCGGCCGTGATCGAGCGTGATGACGCGCCGTCCGCTTTGCTCGATCAGCTCGCGGTCGTGCGTGGCAATCAGTACGGTCGATCCGCGCAGGTTGGCCTCGGCGAAGATCTGCACGATCTCCTGCGTCAGATCGGGATCGAGATTGCCGGTCGGCTCGTCGGCGACGATGACCAGCGGATCGTTGATCAGCGCCCGGGCGATGGCGATGCGCTGCTGTTCGCCGCCGGAAAGCTGCAGCGGATACGAGTTCAGCTTGTGATGCAGGCTCACCGCGCGCAGTGCGGCATACGCGCGCTTCTTGTGCTCGCGCGCCGGCAACCCGAGGACCGTGAGAATGAAGGAGAGATTCTCGAAGACCGTCATCCGCTCGATGAGCTTGAAGTCCTGGAACACCATCCCGATCTCGCGGCGGAAGAAGGGGAGCTGCGATCGCCGCATCGATTTCAGGTTTCGCCCGTTGACGACGACCTGCCCCTCGGTGGGCTGCATCTGCCTCAGAATCAGCTTCAGCAGCGTCGACTTCCCCGCGCCACTGGCCCCGGTGAGGAAGACGAACTCCCCCTTCTCGATGTGGAAGGTGACGTCATGAAGCGCCGTCGAGTAGGCATCGAAGCGCTTGGTGACGTGGTAGAAGTGGATCACTGCCTTTGCATTTTATCCTGACGGCGTCTGAGCGCAGCGAAGAGCCGCCGTCAGGATCTCCGGTGGCGCTCGGATCGAGGTTCGGTTCGGCGCTTCGCGCGTTGTCGGTTATCGGTTGTCGCTGATTTCCGATCCCTGACAACCGACAACCGACAACTGACAACCGTCGACAGACAAGCCTCACGATAAAGTAAGCACCACCATGCGCCTCATCCTCATCTGTCTCGGCGGCGCCATCGGCACCGGGGCCCGTTACCTGACGTCGCTGTGGGCCGCGAGCGCGTTCGGCGTTGCGTTCCCGGTCGGGACATTCATCGTGAACGTCGCCGGCTCGTTTCTCATCGGATTCATCATGGAGACCTCGGCGACGACGGAGCTGATCTCGTCCGACGTCCGCCTCATGCTTACCACCGGCGTGATGGGCGGCTTCACTACGTACTCGACGTTCAACTACGAGACCACCAACTATTTCCGCGCCGGTGCCTGGGGCCTCGGCATGGTGAACGCGGGAGCGACATTCTTCGGCTGTCTGGCCGCGGGCCTGGCCGGGCTGGCGCTGGCGCGGCTTCTCTTCGGGAGGTAACGATGCGCACATTGACGGGCGAACAGGTGATGGTGCGGATTTTCTTCGGCGAGTCGGACCAGTGGAAGCATCAGCCGCTCGAGATCGCGTTGATCGAGCGATTGCGCCGCGAAGGTTTCGCCGGCGCCACCGCCTTCCGCGGCTCGGCCGGCTTCGGCGCGAACAGCATCATCCACACCACGCACCTCCTCGACCTCTCCTCCGATCTCCCCGTCGTCGTCGAAGTCGTCGACACCGAGGAGCATGTGGAGCGCCTGCTGCCGATCCTCGACGAGATGATCGACGACGGTCTGGTGACGATGGAGAAGGTGCGTGTGCTCCGCTATCGCGCCGGCAAGCAGTAACCCGGAGCGCCGGCGTCTCGCTGAGATTGATGCTGAACAATTCAGCGGCCGGCAGCCCGGCGTCGGCTACCGATCGCGACGCTCGCGGTGGCCGACTGAACGGCGCCGCACGTGTTCCACACGTCGACCCAATACGACGTTGTCGTCGTCAGCGGCGGTGTCGTGAAGTAACGGTCCGGACCCGATGCCACAGGCTGCGTACGGTCTGGTGCGATCCCGCGGTACCAGTTGAACTGAAGACTCGTGCCGGTCGCGCCGACGGAGAGCGTGGTCCGTTGCCCGCTGTTGATCGAGACGCTTAAAGGCTGCTCCGTAATGCTCGGCCTCGATTGCACGGCGACCATCGTCATACCGCTCTCGGCGCAGCTTCCGCTCGTCCTGTTGACCGACAACGTGACGTCCCCGGCACCATTCGCGACGTACTCGATGCTGCGCGTTCCATCGCCGCTGACGATCGAGCCATTCGCGACCGACCAACTGTACGTCGCGCCGGTGCTTCCCTCGACGGACGCCGGCGTCTGAGAATTCGGACATGTAGTGGCCGGAGTGGAGATCTCTGGCTCGCCGCCGCCATTGATTGCGACCCTATGACTGGTGCTTTCGACATGGCACCCGGAGCCGGCCACGTCCGCTGTAAGCCGAATCCAAAGGCCGCCCGAGGAGGCTTCGGGAGCTGGATCGACCTCCGCCGACGGCGATCCCTGCCCATGCACAACTGAGCCGTTCACGATCCGCCATTCGATGTTCGTGAATGGCGAAGAATCGCTGAGGGACACATGGACGGTCCCGCAACTCGTTTCCGGAACCACGATCTGCGGTTCGGCGACCGGATACGTGGTGATCTCCGTCTGAGCCGTTGCCACGCAGCCTTGTGCATTCTGAACGGTCACGACATAGGTCCCGGCCCCGACGTTCGTCTGATCGGCACCGTCCAGCGACCAATTCAGTGAACCAATGCGATTCCAGCGGTAGGTCACGCCCGTTTGATTGCACGTGGCGTGAAGCGATGATGAATGCTCACTTGGACAGACCGGGCCGCCGTTGCCGGCTGTGACGGTCATCGCCGGACAGCCTATCGAGATCTGACGTCCGCCAAAGACCCATGAGTCGGCCGTTTCCGTGACGCTGAGCCAGGCACTGCCGCCGCCGTTCGGTGTGAAGGTAAATGTGTGCTTGCCGTTGTCCGCCGGCGCGAACGTATAGTCCGGCGGTACGATCAGACTATTGGTGCCGACGAAGTGAACGGTACCGGCGTATGTCACCTCCATGTAGTAGGCGTTCAACGCCCACACCTCGGTCTGAAACGGCACGGCCCGCGCGACGGGGCCGGGATCGACAATGTGAAGGTGACGCACCGCGTTCTCGTTCCACCATACGACCGTGGAACCGGTACCTGAGATCGATGGCGTCATCGTGTCGGTGGCGGTGATGGTGCGCGTTCCGCTCTGTTCGTTCTCGGGCCCCGGACGCGACATCGTGGCCGTGAATTGATGGGAGCCGGCGTCGCCAGGCGTGAAGGCATACTCGGCCGGAAGCGCGGCGCCAGGATCACTGCTCGCAAAATGGACCGTTCCGGCGTAAGTGCCGTCAACGGCACTACCGGCTCGCGCGGTGACCGTGAAGGTGAACGGAACGGCCGTCGTTGCCTTCGCGGGAAGAAGGACTTCCAGCGTCGTCGCCGCGATCGCGGCCGGGCTCAGAAGAGCGGCGATCGCGCACGCGCCGAAGAGGCTCAGGATGCGCCGGGAATGCCCTTGGCTGCGGATGGTGTGCACATGCAGATAATACATGTGCGCAGGATTGCCTATTGCCACCATCCCCGTTATAGTTATACTCAAGGTCTTTCGTCCAACTCAAAACAGGAACTGCCTGCTTCGGCGTCACGCTTTCCGTTGGAACGTGCGCGAAGAGGCGAATGAACAGCCATCCCTTGGAAGGAACTCGATCGTGGGTCGCATTTCCGGAATCGCATCTGCCAGGAACCACCATCGGGTGAGCGCTCGAGCCGCTGCCTTCGAGCGAGGATCCTCATGAATCGTCCGTCGTTTCTCAAGCGTCTGTCGTCTGTACTGCTCGTTGCTCTGCTCTCCGTCGACATCCTGGGACTGCAGGCCCAGTCCCCATGGCGCGTTGACCCGAAGACCAATCACATCGGAACCGTGATCGTGGAGCTCCTGGCCGGCGCGAACGGTGACTCGAGCATTCAGTTCATCGAGATGGAGTTTGGCGGCTGCGGACAGAACTCATGGGGACCGACATCCGGTTTTTCCGGCAGCGCTTCCGCGGCAATGCTGGTCTTCTTCGACGCCCAGGGCAATGAGACCTACCGTTACAAGTTCCCGAGCAACCCGCCGTGCGGGAACAATGATGTCTTGATCGCAACGCAAGGCTTTGCGAACCTTCCCGGGGCGCCGACGCCGGAATTCATCATCCCGCCGGTGATCTCGCCGGTCTCGGGGAAAGTCTGTTTCAAGGGAAATACAACAGAGGCGTTCGCCTTCAACAGAAACTTCTGCGTCTCCTACGGAAGCTTCACCGGGAACACGGAGACCAATTCGTCAGACGGCGGACCCACGCAGGCCGCGGGACCCCCCGCGCCGGCGCTTCCGATCGTAGGTACGACCAGTCTCAATTTCCCCGGGGGCGTTGCGGAGACGAACGCGAACTTCTCGCTGGGTACCGCAACGCCGGAGAACCATCTTGGCGCCACGTTCACCATGCCGACGGCCACACAGGCCGTGGTGGGTGGGAATCTCTTCAACAAGGAGACCTTCGGCGGAAACGGACGGACCTGCGCCACATGCCACGTCTCATCGCTCAATCTGGGCCTGACGCCCGCGAACATCCAGAGCCGATTCGCGACGCTTTCGACGGTGTTTGATCCACTGTTTCTCGGCGAAACCACCGTGAACCTGAACACGCTGGTGGTCACCAACCCCGTTTCGACCGGAAATCGCGGCAAACGCGACTTCGAAGGCGTCATCACAGGTTCCGGCGGTGGGAGCGCCAGAGTCCTCACCAAGCTGATCGCGCAGGGGAGCTCGACCATTCAATACCTCGTTTACGGGGGACTCTCGCCGGCCCTTGCCGGAACGATCAGCGATACGAACGGCAACTCGGCCACGTTCGGCAGCATCACGGCAGGAACCCTGGCCTGTTCCGCCGCCGGCAGCCCCACGGCCACATGCACCAACCAGCTCGAGCAGCCGCTGAGAATGCGGACGAGCAACGACACGACCAATTTCCCGCAGGGACGCAGCCTGATCCTCGAGAACATCGACGGGTTTGCGAACCCGGCCGTGTTCCGCAAATCGCCGGTCCTCGACAATGCCAAGTTGACCAGCCCGTTCGGCCTGTCGGGGCTTGTGGGAGGAGCGGCCACACTCGGCGATTTCGCCGCCGGCGCGGTGGCCCAGCATTTCCCGCGCTCGCTCAATCGCGTCAGCGGCGTCGACTTCCGTCCGCCGACGACCGAGGAAAAAGCGGCCATGGACGCCTTCCAGCAGACCAGGAACGTCCCGGCGGATGAAAACTTCGATCTCAATCGCTTCGCTACGACCTCGGCACAGATCGCGGGACGGGCGCTCTTCTTCGGCAGCGCGAAATGCTCGAAGTGTCACAACGGAACTGTCCTTGCCACCACCGATGGATCGATTTCCGGAAAGACCGGCAACGCCAACTTCAACACGGGCGTCGATGCATTGCCGATCAACACCGGCATCGATCTTCTCCCGACGGAAGCGTCGGGCCTGCGAGAGTTCAACACGCCCGCGCTCTTCAATGTGAAGAACCATGTGCCGTTATTTCACAACGCGGCGGTGGCTACCGTCCATCAGGCCGTGGAGTTTTACTCCACCTCCGCGTTCCAGAATTCTCCGGCCGCCGCGCAGATCGGCGGGCTGACGTTCAACAACGGCGCCGAGATCGATAACATCGCCGCCTTTCTGGAAGGACTCACCGTCAGGCCATACACGCTCACGGCGGGACCTCTCGCCTTCGGGTCAAAGGGCGTCGCCGGAGGACCAACGGCGACCCAGGCGGTGACGATCACCAATACCTCGGGATCACCGATTACACTGACCAGTCCCTTCGTGAGTCTGACCGGCACCGACAGCACGCAGTTCGTGATCAGTTCTCACAATGTCCCCGCAAGCCTCGGCGCCGGCGCTTCGGCTACGGTGAACGTCGCCTTCGATCCTTCGACTGTTGGCGCGAAGAGCGCCGTTCTCGAGCTCCTGGCCGATACCCCCTCCGGCGTCGCTCTGACCGGAACAGGCACCCTGGTCGCGCCGGCGATCACCAACGTGAGTCCAGGCATCGGAGAGACGACCGGCGGAACCTCGGTCACGATCACGGGAACGGATCTCCAGGGCGCGACCGTGACCATGGACGGTATCAGTACCACGGTCAACTCCACGAGCGGGACGACGGTCGTCGTCACGACGCCATCACATGCTGTCGGATTGGTGGACGTCGCCGCTACGACGGTCGCCGGAACCGCCACCGCGACGAATGCGTTCAATTATGTGACCTGCGTGCCGCCCTCGATCACCACGCAGCCGGCGAACACGAGCATCAACCTCGGATCGTCGGCCACGCTCTCCGTTGTGGCCAATGGTACCGGGCTGTCCTTCCAGTGGTTCGTCGGGACGAGCGGCGACACCTCTTCGCCGATCGGCGGCCAGACCAGCAGCAGCGTGACCGTTTCGCCGACGCAGCAGACCAACTATTGGGTGCGGCTGACTGGCTCGTGCGGAACGCTCGACAGCGGGACGGCCACGGTGAGCATCAACGGAGCGAAGCTCTTCCTCCTCACGCCGTGCCGCCTGGTAGACACGCGCGATCCGAATGGGCCGCTGAGCGGCCCGGTGCTTGCCCCGGGTGCGGTTCGCATTTTCCAAGCCAGCGGTAATTGTGGCATTCCCGCCGGCGCCAAATCGGTCGCTTCCAACATCACGGTCGTGAATGCTTCAACAGTAGGGTGGTTGACACTCTTTCCGGGCGACGGCTCGAGCACGCCGTTCGTCAGCACTCTCAACTACATCAGCGGCCGGGTCCGCGGCAATAACGCCGCGGTGACTCTTTCAGCAGATGGTAAGGTCGCTGTATTCAACAGCGGTCCCAACGTCGTTAACGTCGTCATCGATGTGACTGGATACTTCAAATGAACACACCATCTTTGTCTCGTTATCTTCTTCTCTCCGCATTTGTCGCCGTTGTCGCGCTTTTCTGGACGTCAGCAGCGAACGCGCAGACGGGATTCTCCTACTTCCCGCTGACGCCATGCCGCGTCGTGGACACGCGCAATCCGCCGGCCGTCAACGGCGGACCGAACCTGACCACAGCGACACGCGACTTTCAAGTTCGCGGCGTTTGCGGCGTGCCAAGCACGGCGAAGGCGGTAGCAATCAACGTGACGGTCGTCAATCAGACGGCGGTCAGTTGGCTCACGCTCTGGCCGTCGGGACAGACGAAGCCATTCGTCTCTGCTCTCAACTTCGACCCGAACAGTGGTGCGGTTGGGAACGGAGCAATCATCGGGTTGTCGACGAACACGCAGGATCTATCGGTGGCCAATGCCATCGGCATTTGCCATGTGATCATCGACGTAACCGGCTACTATCAGTAACGTCCTGCGACACCGTCAACTCGATGATCGATCCCTCCCTCGCCAGATAGAGCATCTTCCCTGCGTTGGGTCGGACTCGAGGAACTGCTTCTCCGTCGTGTAGACACCGATGGGCGCGTAATCGCCGATGAACGCATCCGCCGACTGTGTCTCCTCCGTGCTGTAGATCGGCACCGCCGCCGCCGAATACGGGAACTGCGTGTTCGGGGTGATGTTGCGGTACACGAAGAGGATCTCGTCGTGCGGACCCCACGGCAGGAAGTTCATCCCCTCGGTCTTCCCGAGCAGTTCGGGCGTCCGCCGGCCGAGCACGATGTAGACGAAGCCGTCTTCCGCCACGACGGCCTGGTAGTCCGCGAGGCATGCAGTGACGTTCGTGATCTTGATGCTGTAGACGTTGAACGACCAGTAGCGCACCATCGCCTGCGCCGCGATGATGCCTGCGGGGTCGGAGGTGTCGGTGTGGGTCGGCGGCTTGAAGCGGATGAAGATCGTGGCCAGATAGGCGCTGTCTTCGTTCGGGTAAAGCCCGCCTCCGCCGAGGCGGTAGAAGCGCACCTGGCCGTCCGTGTTGGCGCCGGGGTTCGGCGTATCGTTGCCGTCGCTACTACCGCTGTCGTCGCCGAGGATGGAGCGCGTCGGGAGGCAGGGAGCGGGCTCGCCGGTAGCGGTGTCGAAGGACTCGATCGCTGGCAGCGGCACGCCGCCCGAGAGGTAGAGCGGCGTTCCTTCGAGATTCTGGTCGGGGAGGTAGACCCGCAGGAAAATCGAGAGCTGCGTCACGCTCGTCGGAAAGGTGATGACGTTGGTCAAGCCCGTCGTGTCCGCTCCTTCGGGCACCACCCACACCGTGTGGTCGCGATCGCGGTGGCGTTCATGTCGGGGTCGAAGAGGACCCAACGCTTCGTTCCGCTGAAGGGGATGCTCCAGTCAGAAGTGCAGTTCATGGCCAGTCTCCTTTATGCCGGCGGCGCTGGGATGGGGGTGAGCTCGACGATGGCCTTGAAGGTCTGGGCGAGGTAGTAGAACTTCCCGCCGTAACCCGGCCCGACCGTCGAGCCGTTGAACATCGGGTCGAGATACGAGCTGCGCACGATCTCCTCGCCGCTCGCGGCGTCGCGCCACACCACCTGATCGCCGTACGAGGAGTCGTAGTCCGTGCCGACGACCTGGCGGTGCTCGGCGTCGCCGAACAGCGACAGGAAGCAGAACATCTCCTGCGGTTGCGACCACCGCGTCGTGAAGCCGAGTACGGGATGGAGATCGAGGCAGACCAGGAATTGCGCCTTCCAGTCTGCGGCGTAGACCCGCATGTTCTCCGGGTCGACCGCGGCCTTGGAGCCGACCTGGCTCATCGGATATGCCTCCAGAGGCATGTGCGTGAAGCGCACGTTGCTGTCGTGGATGCTGGTGGCCGACACGGTGAACGGCTCGTCGGAGGAGACGAAGCCGTTGTTCATGATGATCACCCAGTCGCCCATGATCGCCGGGGCGGTGCCGGGCTGGCCGTTGCCCGCATACGGGATCGGCCCCCAGGAGCGGTCGAGCGTGAAATCGCGCCCGTCGAACGTATAGCGCCAGAGCTTGGTGAGGGCAGGACAGTAGATGTAGTCGATGCCGTCACGACGCTCGGTGGAGATGCGGCTCATGATGAGCTCGACGGTCTTGGTCTGGGCGATGATGTGCGGATCGCCGGACTTCGTCTCGACGGCCACGAGGTACGAGGGGATCTTGTGATAGGCGACGCAGGCAATGCCGAGGTTTTGATTGAGGGCGTTCTGGCGGCAGGGCTTGCCGCGCTCGAGCGACTTGGTGAAGATCACCCCGTCGGGATTGACGACGAAGCCGTTGTACGCCGCGCCGCCACCGTGGTCATGCTGTGGCAACGGCAACCGGTAGGCGTCGCCCGTCTCGGCGTCGACCTTCATCAGCAGGTTGCCGGCCACGGCGTAGGCGTTGCCGTCGTCCAGCACCGCCATCGCTCCCGGGTAGTTCCAGTGATCGGGAAGGCGCATCTCCGCGCGCCAGATCTCCACGAGCGAATCGGCGTCGAGCCTGGCCACGAACGCCCCTCCTTCTTCGCTGACGTAGCCGCCGTACGCGAAGAGCTCGTTCGGTCTGCCGGTGGAGACGTTGTAGAGCTTCGGGTAGTTGCCTGAGGTATAGCGCGCGTTGAGGGCCACGCGCGCCGCGCCGGCGATCTCCTGCACCGTGCGCGTATGGTGGAAGCGCGCCGTACGTGCCGAGTCGTATTGCTCCTGGGGATTCGGGTTATGGGCGTTTGTCATGATGTCCTCCTCGCATGCCATCCAATTTAGGTGCGGAAGCGGCATAAAGCACTCATTGAAGAGCCGTTTGACGCCAAATCGCCAAGCGTTCCGCTACGATCCCGCATTAAAGCCATGACAAAGACGAACCCTCGCAAGATCGACGGTCCATGGGCTGACGGTCGGGTCCTCGACCTCCACTCGACCGGAAGCGAATTTCTCGGACACGACGAATTCGGCCGTGAGCAGTTCGACACCCACCGCACCGAAGTGGGGGAGTTGCTCTACCGCCTGAAGTATCGCAACGACGCGTCGGCGCTGGACGAGATCGGCGTTGTTGCCGAGAAGTTCATTCGCTCCTGGAGAATCAAATTCGACGTGATCGTTCCTGCGCCGCCCACCCGAACGCGTCGCGTTCAGCCGTTGCACCAGATCGCTGAGGAGATTTCGCGGCGCTTCGAAGTTCCCGTCGCAAAAGCGGTGTCGAAGAAAGCAGCGGGCGCAGCTGAGTTGAAGAACCTCCGCGAGTTCCACGAACGCCAAGCCGTTCTGCAAGGCGCGCTCACCGTGAACGGTCGCGTGATCGCCGGGAAGCGTGTGCTGCTCGTGGACGACCTCATCCGATCGGGGGCAACTCTCGGCGCCGTCGCCACCGCGCTGACGGAGGCCGGAGCAGCTATCATCTACGCATTCGCGCTGACGAAAACGCGGCGGGTATGAAAAAGGTCTTCCTCTCCGGTTCTCGACGCCTCTCCCGGCTCCCTCCCGAGGTTCGGCACCGCCTCGACGAGATGATCCGTCGAGAGCTGACGATTCTCGTGGGCGACGCGAACGGTGCAGACAAAGCGATTCAGACCTATTTCGCCGAACAGCACTACGCGAACGTCCTTGTCTTTTGCACCGCTGGCGACTGCCGGAACAACGTCGGCCGCTGGCCCATCCACGCCGTCGATGCACCACATCGCGTTCGCGACTTCGCATTTTTCACCGCGAAAGATGCCGCGATGGCCGACGAAGCCGACGTGGGCTTGGCTCTTTGGGACGGCCAGAGCTCCGGCACGATCGTGAACGTCGCTCGTCTCGTCACCCGAGCGAAGCCCGCCGTCGTTTACGTCGCGACGACGAAGACGTTTGCCACGCTGAAAACCCCCGACGATCTGGTCAGTTTGCTTTCCTCCGCGGATACGGACGTTCGCACGCGCGTTGAGGAATACATCCACGATCACGTCACCGAATTCGCGCAGCCGCAGATGTTCTGACTTATCTCGCAGCAAAGAACGTCCGCTTACGGCTCTTCCTCCGCCGCCGGCGGCGCCTCGGGGTCCGTGCGGCTGGCCGGTTTCCTGCGTCGTTCCAGCTTCCGGAGCCGCTGCATCTCCTCCACAAGCGGAATCAGGACTGCGTTCGCCGGATCGCGTGCGAGCCGGGCGGCGATCGCGTACGCGTGTCCGGCGATCAATTCGAGCTCGTGGCGGCGGACGAGATTGGCGCTGGAGACACCGTTCAGGAAGGTGCGCAGCTCATTCTCGACCGCATACCACCGCTGGCGAGCGGAAAAGAGCTCGAGAACGTCTTCGACCGACCGGCCGATCGCGTGCGACACCTTGTCGGACGCGCCAATGATGCTCACCGACGCCTGGAGGGCGGCATCGGACGTCTTGATCTTGTTGCGAAGCCCCCTTCGCTCCGCGAATGAAAGGGACTTGATCTCGTCGTCGACATCCGACCGGATCGCCCGCAACTGCTCGACCACATCCTCGGGCGTCGATTTCTGCTTTGCTGCGGCCATGCGTCTGCCTCCTTGAGCTCTCGGTGCGCGCAATGATACTCCCAGAGCGCCGGTTCGCGCTGTCCGAGCGCGCAACTGCGATCATCACACTCTCACTTTGATGTTATGTGCGCGTAATTGAGATCTTTAAATCCTTAGCTGCGATGTACACGCGCGCATTTGCGATTCAAGAGCGCGGCATATGATTCCCGAGCGCGCATATGCGATTACAGAGCGCGCGATTGCGCTCCATGAGCGCGCACGTAGGACACCACCTCGCCTTCATGCGATCATCTATGGATGCAACGTACAGCCCTCATCACCGGCGCATCGAGCGGCATCGGTCTCGAGATCGCGCGTCTCTTCGCCTCCGACAAGTGGGATGTCGCGCTGGTGGCGCGAACCGAGCACAAACTGCGCGAGCTCGCCGCGCAGCTCGAGAAGGAGCACGGCATCACGGCGCATGTCGTCGCCGCCGATCTCGCCAGACCCGAAGCGCCGGCGGAGATCGTGAAGACGCTGACCGACCGCGGCATCGCCATCGAGGCGCTGGTGAACAACGCCGGCTTCGGATTGTCGGGTGAGTTCGCGAAGACCGACCTCGCCGCGGAGCTGGAGATGATCCAGGTGAACGTCACCGCGCTCACCCACCTGACCAAGCTCGTCCTCCCGCCGATGGTGGAGCGAACGCGCGGCGCGATCCTCAACGTCGCATCGACGGCATCGTTCCAGCCGGGGCCCTTGATGGCCGTGTACTACGCCACGAAGGCTTACGTCCTCTCCTTCTCCGAGGCGATCGCCGACGAGCTGCGCGACACCGGCGTCACCGTCACCGCCCTCTGCCCCGGCCCCACCGCGACCGGCTTCGCATCCGCCGCGAACATGGAGGGCTCGCGCCTCTTCAAAATGCTCCGCCCCGCGAGCTCGAGCGACGTCGCCAGGGCCGGTTACGAAGCCATGAAGCGCGGAGCTCGCGTCGTAGTCCCCGGCCTGAAGAACAAGCTCCTGGCGCAGTCAGTGCGCATCTCCCCTCGGCGTCTGGTGACGGCGATCGTGCGGAGGATGAACGGCTGAGTCTCTGTGTGGCGCCGGCGATCCTGCCGGCGTGACCCAAGGCCTGAGTCAGTCGATTCGCGGCGTCGAGCCCACGAGTAGGGGGCGCGCCCGTCGTGGCGTCACCGTCTTTTTTGCAGAGCAGTCGGACGAAACCGGCGCGCTCCAGCAAACGGCGCCGGCATTTCCACCTCCAATCGCCTTGGGTTCGCTCGTCGTGGCCGGCCGTTCCCCCGGCCCGTGCGCTGTCACGTCGCTTGCAGCGGGCGTCCGTATCGTGTGCGCGCGTCTCTCGCGGGCAAGCGCCGCGCCGACGCCTAGGGTACCAATATGCTATCAGTCCGCAGAAACGCTTCGGCATGTTAAACTTACGGGAGGCCGTCAGCGTGTGACCTATAAGTCACCGTAGGCTGAGGTGGTCTCTCAACCAACCGCATGCGGCCCTACGCAGAATACGTTACGACGCTTCGAGCCCTTGTCACGGATGCGTTATCCCGAGTCGCGTCTCCCGATGACGTTCGGATCGTTGCCGCTCTCGACGGTCAACCCGGTCGAGAACTGAGGCGTCTCGTTCCACTCCAGACCCGTCGCGCCAGTGGTGCATTTTTCACCGGGAGCTCACTCGCAAAAAACCTTGTTGCCCAGTTCCTCCATTCGATCTCCCTCGACACGGTGATTTGCGATCCAGCATGCGGCGCCGGTGACCTCTTGATCGCGGCGGCTGACCGTCTTCCGATCAAACCTGATCTTCGGACCACTTTGCAGAGTTGGTCAAATCTCATTCGCGGCTACGACATCCACGAACACTTCGTCGAGGCCACGCGTTTGCGTCTCGTTCTCGCGGCCATCGCTCGCGGCGCCCGCACGCGCGGTGCGACACCAGACGAACTGACTAGCCTCCTCCGTGGCATTCGGATCTCGGACGGTCTTCTCGGCGACTTCAAAGACGTTGGTGTGGTCTTGATGAATCCGCCCTACGGCGGGAGGCCTGCGCCACTCGGCTGTTCATGGGGAAGCGGCTTAGTCTCTGATGCCGCCGTCTTCACTGAACATCTCACTCGGGTAATTCAACCTGCAACCAAAGTTGTCGCTGTTCTTCCCGATGTTCTCCGCACCGGTACGCGCTATCGCAAGTGGCGTCGCGAAATTGAGAAGCGCATGAAGATCTCCACGCTCAAAGTCGTGGGGATTTTTGATAGTTGGGCGGACGTAGACGTTTTTGCGATGCACGCTGAGACACGCGCGGTCCACAATGAAAAGGCCTTACCCGTCCGATGGTGGGACGCTTGCGCCGCAAAAACGACACTCGCCGCTAGCTTCGACGTTCATGTCGGCGCGGTCGTGCCGCATCGCGATCCTGATCTTGGCCCGTGGCGCAAGTATCTACATGCTCGCACAATTTCCCATCTCGAGAAGTTCAACGTTACCGAAGCACCTTCCCGACGATTCGACAGAACAACCGTTCGTCCACCCTTCGTAGCGATTCGTCGCACTTCACGGCCAGATGACCTCCAACGCGCCGTCGGAACAATCATCGTGGGTGACGCCGACGTTGCAGTCGAGAACCACCTCATCGTCGCATCACCTCATAGTCGAATAGTCCGCGATTGCGAGAAATTGATTCGTGTACTCCAACTGCAATCCACTACCGAATGGCTTAACGAACGAATCCGCTGCCGACATCTGACCGTCGGAGCGGTTGCAGACATTCCTTGGCCCGAACCCAATGACGCAACCACATCTACGATTCGCGACTGACATCCTCCGACGCCTTGGTGAGGAACTAATCCCTCATCCTGATCAGGGGATTGTAGAACTCGTCCGCAACGCGTACGACGCTGACGCCACGACTTGCACGATTGAACTTATAAACGCCGATCAGCCCAACGGCACTCTCCGCATCGTCGACAACGGGGTGGGGATGACTCGGGGCGCCATCCTGAACGGATGGTTGATCTTGGGCCGTTCCGTAAAAGCATCGCATAAGCTCACACGCCTAGGACGAATACCCGTTGGTGAAAAAGGCCTTGGTCGGCTCGCGGCATTGCGCATGGGCACTATAGCCGAACTCATCACGCATCCTAAAGCCGAGCGCGGCCGAGAATATCGTGTCGTTTTCGACTGGGACCAGTTTGAGAACGCGAAGGTCGTTGAAGACGTACCGATACCCGTGCAAGGGCGTAAAGCTCCGAAGAAGGTGAAGTCTGGCACGACAATCGAGATAACTAACCTTCGTTCCCGCTTTCGGCGCGCCGAAGTTACACGACTCGCTCGGGCTCTATTACTGCTCTCCGATCCATTCGAGCACTCAGAGAGTTTCAAGCCCATCCTAATAGCACCCGAGTTCGCCGATATCGAGGCGCGCGTACGCAACTCTTATTTTGATGAGTCGGACTATCACCTTAAGGCCCAGGTAGACAAAAATGGCCAGGCAACCGCCGTCGTGAAGAATAACGATGGTCGAACACTTTATAAGGCGTCCGGCGAAAAAATCTACGGCGACGACGGCCCTTACCATTGTCCGCCTGCGGAATTTGAACTGTGGGTATTCATTCTCGGCGGCGAGCGATTCGCGCCGCGCCCTGTCGGTGTTACCGAGATCCGCTCGTGGTTGCGTGTGGTGGGCGGTGTTCACCTCTATCAACGCGGCTTACGTGTTCATCCGTACGGCGATCCGGGCCATGACTGGCTCGAGATGAACCTTGCGCGCACGCGCAGCCCCGAGGAGAGGCCATCCACCAACACCTCCATCGGTCGCGTCGTTGTTAACGATCGTGAAAACGAGCTAGTTCAGAAGACCGACCGATCGGGATTCATCGAGAATGATGCGTATCGCGAATTGAAACGATTTGCTCAGGACGCGCTCGAATTCATGGCACGCGAGCGGCTCCGTGCGGCTGAAGCAAGACGCGAACAACAGAAGCAAGAAGCCCCGCACGACGTTTCCGAAGCGCGAGTCGTTCTCGACGAGGCTATTGCTAGCCTACCACCTGCTTCTCAACCGGCACTCCGTGCAGCGTTTGCGCAATTCGACGCAGCAACTGCGAAGCGCCAGGCTCTGCTCGAGGATGAATTGCGCCTCTACAGAACGCTCGCGACGGTCGGAACTACTTCCGCCGTATTCGCCCACGAAGTCAGAAAACCCGTCACTCAAATAGAGAAAATGGCTGCCATCGTTCAGCGACGAATCGCCAAGCGTTTACCCGATGCTGCAGATCGTGAATCGATCGACAAACCACTCGATCTAGTCATCAGGTCAGCCAAAGCGCTGCGCAGCTTCGCCAGGGTCCCGATTACGCTCATGCAGCGTAACAAGCGAAGAACGGGACATGTCACGCTTCATGAAGTGATCAATGAAGTTACCGAGCTCCTGCAGCCGTTCCTAACCGAGAGTCAGATCGATGTGAAACCCGAGCTTGCGCATGAAGATCTTCTTGTGATGGGAAGCTTCGCCGAAGTGCAGGCCGTGATCGCGAATCTGTTCACCAACGCGATCAACGCCTTCACCGCTAGGCCCACTGACCGTCAGCGCCAGATTCGCATCGCTACGTCGGTCGCCGAACGGAATGCCGTGCTCACTTTTGCCGATAGCGGGCCTGGTATCCAAGGGATTTCAATCGATGACATATGGCTCCCAGGCTATTCAACCTTCGAGCGCGGAAGTGGTTTAGGATTGACGATTGTTCGCGACATCATCACCGATCTCGGTGGTGCCGTTAGCGCGGTTGCTACGAGTGATCTAGGTGGTGCAGAATTCGTGATCCGACTGCCCCGCGTTGAGGAGCCAGAATGACGCTAGCCAATGGTGAGATCGAAAGGGTAAAAATCATCGACGATCAACCAGACGCAGCGGAGTGGCTGAAGTACGAGGTAGAAGAGGCAGGTTTCGAGCCGATCATCGTCGGATGTCCAGCTCCCGCTTTGGACCAGCTTCCATCTCTCATCGAGCCCAAGACCGGCTTCATCTTCGACCACTTGCTGGCTCCCGGTAACTGCGCCACGTACGTCGGGGCCGAGGCTGTCGCGATCATGTACGCGCGAAAGGCGCCGGCGCTCCTCATAACGACTTATGCGATGGATGTTGACGTTGGCATTCGCCGCTGGCGTGCGAGCATTCCCGTGTTGCTCGATCGCGATGCCGTCGATCAAGATGCGCTGAATGCCGGTTTCGCGAAATGTCTTCGCGAACTGCGCGAGGGTCCACCAACTTCCCGGCAGACGCTTCCTGCGATCGTCCGCGTCGAGCGTGTCTCGTCAGAAACCGGCGAGGCGGTGCTCGACGTGATTGTAAGTAGCTGGAACCCGCGAAAGGCTGTGAGATTGCCGCTCACCATGCTGCCGACCGCGCTACGCCCATCCGTTCGACTGGGTAGCCGTTTCGTGGCCGACGTCAACATCGGTGCCGAAACCGGCGACGAACTCTTCTTCGACAACTTCCGTGAAGCCCCGGAGCCCAAGCCGAACGATGGCCTTGCCTGAACTTTGCGTGCTTGATATTGGACACGGGAACTGCAGCATCGTTCACGCGGACGAGGGTGTAGTGATCGTTGACGTTCCGCTTGGTCGAACGCTTGTCGATTTCTTATTCTCGCGCGGTATCACAGACATCGATCTCATCATCGTTTCCCACGCTGATGCGGACCACGTTGCCGGTCTCGCGCCGCTCCTCCTCGACGAGCGCTTCGTCATTCGACGGGTACTCGTCAATGCCGACGCCACGAAGGATACGAAGGTGTGGGACGACTTCCGATCCGCTGCTGAACTTGCCGAGCAGCGCTACAAGGTCGATGTCTCTCGCGATCTCGGAAGCAACTATGCGCCGATCAAACTCGGGGCCACCCGCATCGAGATATTGAGCCCATCGACTGCACTTGCTCTCGCAGGTCCGGGCGGAAAAGAGCTTGATCAATATGGTGGTCGCCGAATGTCATCGAACTCGCTTTCTGCGGTCGTCCGCATCGTTCACGCCGACTCGCCGCGCGCTCTTCTTGCAAGCGACATCGATGACATTGCTCTCGCGGATCTCGAAAGGCGCGCAGCCGGCCTCGCGGCGGAGCTTCTCGTCTTCCCTCATCACGGCGGCCACGTTGCTAACGCTGACAACGCTCAGTTCGCGGAACGTCTTTGCAAAGCGGTAGGAGCGACTACCGTAGTGTTCTCTATTGGTCGCGGCAAGCATCGGACTCCTCGTCCCGAGATCATAGGAGCTGTCGAAGCTGCTCTGCCTAATCCTCACATCGCTTGTACTCAGCTCTCCGCGAGATGCGCTGCGGTGAATCCGAACATCGAGCGCGCGCATCGGCTCGACGCCCCCGCGCTGGGTTCTGAAAAGAACACGACCTGCTTTGGGACTCTCATTCAGGAGCTCGCCACAGGGAGGATCTCACCTGATCGTGATGGCCACGCCGCATTCGTTCAAGCAAACGCTCCTTCGCACCTTTGCTTAGGGGGTGCCGCGTCAGCGCCCGCAGACGATGTCGAAAACGAAGAGGCCTGAATCGCGGTTCGCTTCGCCTCGATCGCCCGCTTCGCCATGATTTCCTTCCGCGCTCCTATGAACCGTGGTATCGCTCGAATCTAGGCACTGTGCGGCTTAGGACATCGTCTGCAACGAGGGTTACTTTCTCTATAAATGCAAAACGCCGCCAAGTGGCGGCGAGTGAATCACTTAATTAGTTTTGGCCGGGCCAACAGGGATCGACCCCGCAACCTCCGGCGTGGCGCGCCGGAGGCCGCGCGTGAACGGCAACGCCGGACCCTCCGGATACGCCGAGTTCGAGCAGCCTGCGTCGACCGAGGTGAATCCTGGTGGCCATGTCGCCGGCGGTTTGCCGTTTGAGGATGCATAACGGGCTGAGGTCGTGAGGGGGCGCCTTGAGACGTCGGGATTGTCGCGGCCAGCTCGTAGTGCAGGTAGAAGTCGTGGCTGCCGTCGTGCTGTGATCTTCGCGCCGTCGTTTAGAAGGATCTCTTTCCGAAGTGCCAATCCGAACGGGCGAATGCTCAAACGCGCGCGCTCGTCCGTTTCCGTCCTCAGGATGGCGAACACTGGGCCGTCGTGCCGGAGTGCTCCGGCGGAGAGGGTGCCGTGGGTGACGTCGAAGATGCACGAGGCCCGTCTCGGATCTTCGTCCTCGACGGCTTCTTTCGAGGGCGGACCGACGTCCTGCGTGAACTCTCGGAGCGAGGGCATGCAGGTCTCGAAGGAGCGATCCTTCCCGCGTTCGGTCGTCCCGTTTTCCAGTCGCATGTGCACGCGTTCAACCAACACTCGAGGATCGGTCCGTCCGTTCCCGGCCAGAAGAGGGATTCCATCCCGACGATGTGCCTGGCGGCGATCCGGAGCGTGGCGACGTGCGAGTGGATCTCCGAGTGAACGCTGCTGCCCTCCGTCTCGTTGATGAGCACCACGCGCGGGGGCAACGCCAGCGGGTCCTCGTCCCACCAGCCGTGTGTACAGATACCGAGGATCAGGCGATCCGGAAAGGATCGCCTCCTCGGCCGGCTGGATGAGGATCGTGTAGAAGCGGGAAAGCGCGTCGCGGCCCCGCGCGCCGCCCCGCGGCGAGATCGGCCAGCGCGTCCCGCTCGATGGGAGCCCTCGAAACGCGCAGCCTACCGGCGGTCACGCAGAACGCGACCGCTTCATCTCCGGCATCGAGGCAGGTCGGATATGCGCTACATCGCCGCAGTGACGTTGAAGTGAGCCGTCCTTCCGAGACGGTCTCCATTGCTCAGGGGCAGGCTGCAGGACATCCGAGCGATGAACCGAGCGTCGCCGTCATTGTCCCATACGTCCGCGTCGCCGTCTTGATCGTAAGCGTCACCGAATTGCCGCTCACGGTACCGGTGAAATGGGCGGCTTGCGGCGGCTGCGGTGTTACCGGCGGTGGCCCGACCGAGACGTCGAAGGTCCCGTCTGCCGTGAAATCACCGGCGATGCCGATGACAGGACGCGAGAAGGTGCCGCGGCCACATCCGGCGCCGATCGAGACCGTCGAATCGCTTACGTCGAGGCACATCGCGTCGCTTGCCCAATGTCCCTTCGTCATCAGTGTCGCGGGAATCGGCTCAGTCGGAGATCTTCGGCCGCAGGACGCAACCGGAAAGAGTGCGGCGAAGGCGAGAACCAGGAGAATACAACGGATCAGTGTCATAGGGTCACCTTCGGGCATTATCGAACATCAGATATATACAGATCGCCGTTATTGCGATCGTAGTCTTTTTCCCTCATGTCGTGCCCGCTTCGTCGCCAGGCGGGAACAACGTTGCACCCGGAGGTCAAACGCTCCGTCGGCCGGGTCGACTGACGTGGTGATAGTCTCAGAAGAATCTCACCATCAATAGTTTACTTGACATACCGATGCGGAGCGAGTGGAGTGCGCCAGAGCGAACAGGAGGTACGACCCCAATGCTCCTCCGACCGTGTGGAAGCGGCATCGTTTCGCTATGCGGCCAAGCTGCCCGATAATGCCGCGATGTCGCTGAGAACCTGGTGGAACGTCATGTTGCGAACCGCGAACACGGAGCGCCGCCCGTCGCGTCCGTCGATCACAGTCGCGGTCATCGGCACATCTCAGAAGTCCGACCGCCGGATCGCGCGCGAGATCCGAAACGCCGTTGGTCGTCGCGCGACGGTTACGGAGGTCGACGTTGACGAACTTGCGTCGATGGGAACAAATGTACGACGCAGCATCTACATGAACGGGCCTGTACCGGTCTTTGTCATCTCCGAAGCAATGCTGGCGACGGCGTCACGGCGCGCGGTGCTCGCGTCGGGAAATCCGTATCTCGATGAGCCCGATTATCGGGCGTACTTCATCTGGTCGCTCAAGAATCCAGCCGAATCGATCCGCAACTATCCCGATCTGACGCTGTTCGCCGACAACATGCCGATGGTGCGTCCTCGCGGCGATGTCATCGACGACCTCAAAAAGGATCTGCCCTCCCACACGAAGCCGACGCTCGGCAAGCTCGTTCGATCCTTCTTCCGATCTCTCGGGAGTCTGCTGATGGTCCGGCTCGCTTGGTTACTCATCATGGCCAGGCTGGCGGGCTTTGTTGCCCAGATGGCGACGATCCTCCTCGTGATATTGCTTCTGTTCGATGCGGGCGGCAAATGGCGCCCGGCGCTTGCAGTTCTTTCGCTCATCAATCTCGGGTGGATCTTTGGGGGCATCGAGACGCTCGACGTGTGGCCATGGTTTTGCGGCGATGCCGACGCCGAATCGGCGGCGCGGGCTCGGCGGCTGATCCGCTTCCAGACATACCTCACACAAGGCTCGCTTCTATTGTTCTTTACGGTGCCGTCGCTTATCTCGATGAAGCGCGACGCCATCCCTCCACTTTGGATGGCCGGCGCGGCCGCGATCGGATTCCTTTACGAGATCGCACTCACGCTGACGTACCGGCATTACTGGCCGTTGCACTTTGCTAGGCTCGGCGTGAGCAGCGAGACCATCCTGAACCCGCGTCATCTGAGGCTTCGCGTCCAGATCAAAGGCCGGCGTCTTCCAAGGCCGGTGCTCGGAATCTTCAACGACGAAGAAAGGCCGCAGGTCGCGATGTGGATCGACGCCGTCACTCTCGGAGCCCGCGCGTTTGCACGCCCATGGCGGAGGTCGAACGACGACTTCGTCTTTATTAGCTATGCATGGGCCGACGACCGTCAGAAGCGCACCGTCGGTGCGCTTTCGGATGTGCTTGCGCGTGCGAACGTGCCTCACTTCCTCGACCGCAACGCGATCAGGAGTGACTCAGTGAACTGGAAGCCGAACGTAGCGGCTGCCGTAGCCCGAGCAACTCACGTCTTGCTGGTCGTATCGCCGCGGCTCGCGGAAGCGCAAACCGTACAGCGGGAAGCGGCCACGATCGTCGCGCGATGGCACATCGACACGCTGCCCGCGGTCCTGTGCATAGGAGACGAAGCGCTCGGCGTCGACCTCATGACCGATGTGTCCGTCCCGCTGAACCTCCGCTTCATGCTCGCCTGGTGTGTGTGGCTGACGTGGGAGGAAGCGATGGATCCGGCGCTCCTGGCGAGCGCCGTCGCATTTCATCGCAGGAACGGGCGGTTGGCGGACTGGGCGGCGCTCTTCGGGTTCTAGCTACGAGCAGCGCACATTCCTCGTCGCTCATGCTCGCAAGTTTGACATGGAACTGATTCGTCGATGAGTCGATCTTCCCCATCATCAACGATACGGCATTAGTCTTTGCAGGCGATGGAGACCTCACCGATCATCCGCGGCCGTCGCAACCACGCTGAATCTGCTCATGGTCTCAGCGATCTGATCGCGCGACTGGCGCGTGAGCCACGCGCACAACGACGGGTCATCGGCGCGCATCGGCGCGTTTCAAACCATCGTGATCTGCTCGGCAAGGTGCCGAATCCGACGCGTCATCGCATTCATCCGACGATACGCCTATCGCATCACCGAGAAGGGCAACAAGGTCGCTCTTCTTTTCGTCCCCTCTCAGACGTCAGGTTCAAGAATCAAAGAGCGGTGGCGACAGCCACCGCTCTTCGATCCGGACCACAAAGTGGCGGGCTGCTCGCCGCCGCACTCCTGGAACACTCTGAAAATCACTCAACGACCTTCAACTTCGGAGAGGCGGTCTCCGGTGTCACCACGAACGTCCTGGCGGCGACGACGTTCTTGTTGAGGTCGGACCATCGCGCCGGGTGGAACGTGGCCGTGACGAGCGACAGTTGATCGAGACAGCCTCCCGAGCGTCCCGCGAATCCGAGAAACACCGTCGTCCCCTGTGCTGTCCACGAGAACGTGGGTTTCACCACCTCGGGCTTCGACGGCCAGGCGAACGTGTTGTTGATCGACGTGACGATCCTGATCGAGTTCACGTAGCCTCCGTACGTTCCCGAGATCTCGGTCACGCGCTCGGGAGGCGACTGCTGCAGATTCATGACCGGGCTCAAAGGCCCGTTGGTGTTCCCGCCCTGGATATGCCTGACCGTTCCCTGAGCCGACCGGTACTCGAACGTGATCTGATCGACCCAGGCGCCGCCGCGTGCCTGGAACGTCGCCAGCACGGAAGACTCCGCAACGGAGCTCTCGTCGACCTGCTTGATCGGATTGCCGGTATTGCCGCCCCATGGACCGACGAGCCCGGAGGAACGGTCCCTCTCCCCACGAGCGCGCCTCCTGCGCGATCAACATTCTGTCAGTCGAAAGGAGCCAGTTATGATCACGATCACGCTCGATTTCGTGGGACTCTTCCTGTTTGACAACCGTCTCGAACGACGGAAACGCGCCGCGGTGATCCATGCCGATCGGGAGGTCACGCATCCCGGGCAGGAGCTCCCGCTCAAACGTCACCAGGCGTTCTTCAATGTCGCCGGCAAGCCGTCGTTCGAGAACTGGCCGAAAGACGACGACAAGTACGAGCTCACCGGCGGCATCTCGTTCGCCGCGGTCGGAGCCGGAGCAGTCGACACGAAGAAGTGGGCGCTGCAGAAGTTCGAAGCCGATTGCATCGATTTCCGGATGGATCCCGGCTACTTCGATCGGCCGCGTGCAGATCAAACGCATGCTGTCATCGAGCTGCTGGGCGGTACGTTCTGCTCGTGGCGCTTCCCGATCGAGAACGGCGCGATCAATACGCGCGTGACGTTCGAAGTCGAGAGCTTCTGGATGTTCGGCGACGGTGAGCGACGCATCGAGCTCGATGCGAACGGCGAGATCTGGTTTCAGAATACCGAGCTCGTCCCGAACGACGATTTCAGCGACTGGCTCTGGTATTACGACGCCACGGGAAACCGCTGTTCCGCGATGCCGGACGATGCGGGAATCATCGAGACCTGCCCGCCGCCGGCCCGGAGGCCTTCACCCTCGGCTGCTCGAACTCGCAATGGCCGTGAATCATCGGAGCGCGCCGTCCCGGCCGACCGCGCGATGAAAGGGGAGCCGTGGGTTACGCGGGGAACTGTCTACGTTCCCGCGATCTTCGTCAGCCGCTCGATGATCGGATCGAGCCAGGGCAGCGGCGGTTTTCCGCACACCGCGCGAGAATCCACGATCATTTTCAGGTTCTTCTTCGTCGTGTCGGCCATCATCGGCGCCGGTGCCGTTGTGAGCATCTTGCCAAGGGCCTGCTTCCCCTCCGCTTCATCCTCGGCGTGCGCCGCGAGCTCGAGCAGCGTCGCGTAGTCCCAGTAGTCAGGCTTGCCCTTCGCGATCTTCCGCCGCACGGAATAGCGGACAACCGGCAGGATCTCGTCGAGCCGTGGATCGCCTTCGCATTTGGTGGAGAGAAGCGTCACGGCGTTGATGCCGGGATACGCATCGCGCCAGTCGGCTTCGAAGCCGGCGAGATAGGCGTCGATCGCTTCTTCGAGCTGAGCCGGGGCGAGGACGTCATCGCCTTCCTCCACGGCGCGCGACCAGCGGTCCTTGTGGACGCGGCCGAGGATGCCGTAGGTTTCCGGATTCGGCCCGCGCTTCTCGAGAATCATCTTCAGAATGACCTCGGCCTCTTCGCCGCGCCCTCGTCGATTGAGTGCCAGTGCCAGTTGCTCGCAGACGAGCGTCGTGGCCTTCAGCGGCGCGGGGAATCGATCGACGAGCGCGATCATTTCCTCGAACGCCTTGGCGTCGCGATAAGCGAGCATCAGGTCGATGGCGATGGCCGCCTCGACTTCGGCGAGGTCTTCGATCCGGGCCTCGAATTCCTTGAGATCGGCTACGCTCTTCCGCGCTGCCCGGAGTTTCATCTTCAGGGCGTCCGACTGCGCGGCGTTGCGGAAGATCTCGGCCCGATCGTGCGCGATGACCGGGTAGGTCTTGATGAGCTGAAAAAGCGGGCTGTCGGGATCGGGAGGCGGATCGACTTTGGTGCGGACGTCGCTCACCGCGGTCTCGAGAAACTTCCGAATCGTGTCGTGCAGCTTGTTCACATCGGCGACCTGGCCGTCGGCGGTGAGCTCGTACGTGATGGTCCGCAGCGGCGCGACGTCGAATGGCAACTGGACGCCGCCGCCCTGCATCAAGACGGTCGCGTATGGCTTCATGGCGTGCCGGATGCCGAGCTCGTAAAAGACGTTGGGGTTGGCAGTGGTGAGATCGGCGACGACGAAGTCGCAGAGCAACAACGCCTCGTACATGGGCTGGTGAATGATGCCGCCGCGCAGTTCTTCGTCGGCGCGATAAGGAGTGAGCTGCGCATCGCGAATGGCGGGCGCGATGACGTCGTCGTAGATGGAGTTGAAGTCGATCTCCCGACCGCTGGCATCTTTCTTTTTCCCAAACGGCATCGCCACAAAGCAGATCGACATGTCGCGATTCTCTCACGCCTCGCGCGTCCATTGGCGCAGTGCGGATGACCGCTGGCCCCCCATTCAGCAAATCCCCTCCCTCGTCGTAAACTCCCCCGGGAATCTGCCCGAAATCCAATTCGAGGTTTAGACGATGAAGCGTGCGCTGCTCCCGGTAGCCTGTCTCCTGCTGTCTGTTTCCCTCGCCTCCGCCAAAACGATCAGGATCCCGCGCCAGCCCGACTACCACGACGGCAAGATCGCCTTCAGCTACATGGGCGACATCTGGGTGGTCAACGACAACGGGTCCAATCCGCGCCGCCTGACGGTGCACACCGCGCGGGACGTCAACCCGCGCTTCTCGCCCGACGGCAGATGGATCGCCTTCTCCTCCAACCGCTACGGCAACTACGACGTCTTCGTCATGCCGGCCGAGGGCGGTGCGGCACGCCAACTCACGTACCACAGCGGCGCGGACACGGTCGTCGGCTGGTCGCGCGACTCGAAGCGCGTGGTCTTCTCCGCCGCGCGCGGCCTCGTCTATCCCGGCATCCCCACCCTCTACGAAGTGCCGGCCGACGGCGGCCTCGAACAGCCGCTGCCGGTCGACTGGGGTTACTGGGGCAGCTACTCGCCTGATGGAAAACGCCTCGCGTACAACCGCCACCCGATGGTCTGGTGGCGCAAGCACTACCGCGGCAGCTACGCGGCGGACCTGTGGGTGCTCGACGTCGACAGCAAGACGTCGAAGAAGGTGCTCGACGCCGACCTGCCCGACTCGGAGAAGCCGAACAACTTCTGGCCGATGTACGGCAACGGCGAGATCTTCTTCGTCTCCGACCGCGAGGTCCACGCCAAGGCCGGCTCGAAGGACGCCATGCACTCGGCGAACAACATCTGGAAGATCCCCGAGGGCGGAGGCAAGCCGGTACAGGTGACGCATCACAAGGATGGGTCGCTGTTCTTCCCTTCCATCTCGTCCGACGGCAAGGTGATCGTTTACGAGGAGAACTTCGGCCTCTGGAAGCTCGACACGGCCACGGGCAGGACGAGCGAAGTCAGGATCGACATCACCTCGGACGACAAAGAGAACGAGTTCGCGCTGCTGACCATCCGCAATGAGGCCGACAGCTACGACCTCTCGCCGTCCACCCGGCGCGCCGTGATCTCGGCGCACGGCGAGATCTTCACCATTGCCACCGACCGCGGCGACGTCTCGCGCGTCACGCACAGCTACTGGCGCGACACGAATCCGAAGTGGTCGCCGGACGGCAAGCGCATCGCCTTCGTGAGCGACCAGAGCGGCCGCGAGGAAGTGTGGCTGGCGGACGTCGATGGCAGGAACGCCAGGAAGCTGACAGACGGCGACAGCGAAAAGGCGGCGATCGTCTGGGCGCCCGACTCGAAGTCGCTGGCGTACACGGCGTCGGATCACAAGCTGTACGTCGTCGATCTCTCGACAGGGCAGGCGAAGATGCTGGCCTCGAACGACGTCGGCGCCGTCCAGGGCCCGGAGTTCTCGCCCGACGGCAAATGGATGTCGTACTCGAAGCAGGACGGCGACCTGCGGCCGCACGTCTGCATCATCTCCGCTGCCGGCGGCGAGGAGCATCGCATCATCGACGACGTGCTCTTCGCCACCACCGGCGCGCGCTGGAGCCGCGACGGCAAGCGCCTGGTCTTCCTCGGCGGCTACGTGCAGGGCGGCTCGGCCGCGCTGCGCGCCAACACGGCGTCGCTCTACAGCGTCTCGCTGACGCGTGAAGAGAAGGACTCGCTCAGCCGCGACATCGACGACGAGGAGCAGGCCGCGGCCGCCGATCGCGCGGCCGCCGAGCGCGGCCCGCGCGCCACGCCGCGCGAGGCGCCCGAGGTGAAGATCGATTGGGACGGCCTCGATCGCCGTTTCCGGCAGTTGACGCGCCTCGGCGACAACATCACCAGTGTCGCGATCTCGCCCGACAGCCGCACGTATGCGTTCGTGGCTGCCGAGGAGTCGGACGAAGGACGTCCGGCGGCGTCGATCTACACCATCGCGGAGAACGGCGAGCAGTTGCGGCGCGTGATGCAGTCGCAGCCGCCGCAGGAAGGCGAAGAGGAGCCGCCGCAGGGCGGCGGCCCTGGCGCGGGGCTGACATCGCTGCAGTTCTCGAAGGACGGCCGCACGCTCTACTTCCACCAGAGCAACGGCATCTGGTCGCTGCCTGTGGGTGCGGCCGAGGGTGGCGGCGCGGGACGGGCAGCGGGCGGTGGTGGAGCGGCGGCAGCGGGTGGCGAGAACGCGCGGAAGCGGGTGAACTTCACCGTGCGCGTGGAAGTCGACTTACCGCAGGAGCGGCGGCAGATCTTCGCCGAGTCGTGGCGCGTGATGCGCAACCGCTTCTACGATCCGGCCATGCACGGCGCCGACTGGGACGCGGCGCGCACGCGCTACGAGGCGCTGCTCGACGACGTCGGCGACCGCGAGGAGCTGCACAACGTCATCAGCCAGATGATCGGCGAGATGAATGCCTCGCACACCGGCATCAGCGGCGGCGGCGATCCCGACCGCGACGCGGTGCAGACGCGCTATCCCGGTTTCGAGCTGGCCGCCGATCCCTCGGGCTTCTACAAGATCAGTTGGGTCTACAAGCGCGGCCCCGCGGACCACGACTACGTGAAGCTCAAGGCCGGCGACTACCTCGTGGCCGTCAACGGCGAGCCGCTGAAGTCGGGCGAGAACTACTGGCGCCTCTACACGTTGGCGCCCGGCCGCCGCTTCGAGCTGACCGTGAATTCCAAGCCGTCGCTCGACGGCGCCTGGACCACGCGCGTCGACGCGGTGAACGGCAACGCCTACGGCACGCTGCTGTACGAGAAGTGGGTCGAGGATCGCCGGCAGATGGTGGACAAGCTCTCCGGCGGGCAGATCGGCTATCTTCACATCCGCCAGATGAACGCGCAGTCGCTGCGCAAGTTCGAGCGCGACCTTGCGGACAATCATTTCAAGAAGGCGCTGATCATCGACCAGCGTTTCAATCCCGGCGGCGGCATCGACCAGGAGCTCCTGGAGATCCTCAGCCAGCGGCAGTACCAGTACACGAAGAACCGCGGCTCGGTGCAGATCACGCGGCCGCAGCGCGGCTACTTCGGGCCGCTGGTGGTGATGGAGAACGAGCGCTCGACCAGCGACGCCGAGGTCTTCCCCGACGGAATCCGCACGCTGAAGCTGGGCAAGGTGGTGGGCGTGACCACGTACGGCGCGGTGATCGGCACCGGCGCCTATCGCCTCATCGACGGCGCGCAGCTCCGCACGCCCGGCAGCGGGCTATGGAACGTCAACGGCACGAACCTCGAGAACTACGGCGTCCCCCCCGACGTCTACGTCGACAACACCCCCGAGGACTTCCTCAAGGGCCGCGACGCGCAGATCGAAAAGGCGGTGGAGGTGTTGAAGGAGGAGATGGCCAAACGCTGATCGGTATCTACTGACAAGGAATTTATCGCGATCGGCAGTTGCATTTGTCGAATGTTGACCCAGCCTGGGTCAGGACGTCCCCGAGCAAACAGGTGGACACCAGATACGAGCTCCATGGTCCCTGGACCAGATTGGGCCGAACTCTTTAGGATCGTTGCTGCCCGGTATGCCGAGATTAATGGTGTTAACACCGGAAGTGGAAACCAGCGAGAAGAACTCGCCGGCACAAGGACCTTTGGCTGGAACCAGCTTTACTACAATCGTTACATTGGTGCCGTCGCGTTCCTGCGTAACCCTATCGACGCACGACCCGCTGTGGATCGTACCACCGGAGACGAATAGCACTCCTGGCCGTCGTTCTCTGACAGTAACGTTGCGAGCTGACCCGTACTTCAAGAGTGCGCTGTGGCGCATGCAAGCTGCGAGAATCAGCGCGACGACGATGACAACAGCATGCTCAGCGCGTGTCAGCCATGCATTGCCGTCCCGTCTAACCACCATGCGACAATTTACGATCCCAATAGCTACAGCGGCGTGCCAAACGGATCTTCTCCTGCCGGCCGGATTGATAAGTAATGAGACCTGACAGCGTCTTTGGCGTGACCGATCCCCTGAAGGACCAGCCGGGTGTACCATTGCCATCGACTTTGAAGGCGACCGCATCGCCTTTAACGCTCACATCAACAACGACGAGAGGTCCAGGCTCACCTTCGCTGATCTGGATCGCCGCCTGAAAACGCTCCCCGGCGACCGGCACGATCTTGACCTCCATACCGAGCAGGTCATCGCCCTCCTCGTTATATTCGAAGTTCGTGAACGTTCCGGTGGCGTATTTCGACGGTTCCTGAATCGGAGTGGCAGCGAACGCAACGTTGCCTCTTATCAGCAGAGTGAGAAGAACGAGGGTTGACGTCAGAGATCTTAATTGCAGTTGCATGTAGCTCCATTTGCGTACTGTTTTTTTGCGCTTCCCGCAGAAGAAGTCCAAAAGCTCCTTAGCGATCACGACACCTGTAAATTCCTGCGGGGCCGAGTCCTTGGAGAACGGAGAGCGTGGATGTCCAACGAGGCTCTTTCATGGCAGCGTCTTGCTGGCCTTCCGGTCTCTTCTCCACGGCTTTAACGCTATGCCCGAGCCTCCGAGGACCATGGCGATGATCCATGAGACGACCCCAAGTACGAATTTTGCCGCTTCGCCATGGTTTGGGTCTTCCTGGCGATACATCAGCCATCCGACAAGAAAGAGGCAGCCATATACGGCGAACGCCAGCCCGACGAGAACGAGAATCACGCCGGCGATGCGGATGCCGGCGGACCGGTTGTGTGTATGGTCATCCATCATGCGCTCATTGCCCATCAATGACAGCCGCAACTGCTGTTCTTTCCGAAGTCACGTTGGAGCTGCTTCAGGATCGCCTGTTCTTTTGTGTAGGCCTCGCGCTCATACGGATTGTCCTGATTCTTCGACAGCGGATGAGTCACTTCCCATTTCAGGTAATCATCGAACGCGTCCGGATCCCTCGTCCATTGATCAACATGGACAAGCTCGTGGCCGATAAGGGCGATGCCTTTGGGTGTGGTGTAGTTGTAGTAGTCCGGATTAAACAAGATTGTGTTGCCCCCCGGTGTCATCGCGGCGGCGTTCGAGAAGTCTTTCACGCCCTGATCGTTTGTAGCAAGATCGACTGCATCGAGATCGGCGTTCGGGAAAAACTTGCGATACTTCTTTGTCTTGAACGTACTGCTCGTCGAAGGCAACGCCGCCGTTCTCCCTGAACGAGTACCTGGAAAGCTCGCCGAAGACGTTGTAGCTGTCGGCGTCGGACAGGATGCCAATGCCGGTCCCCGTTAGGAAGCCACTCGCGTCATCGCGTGTGAGCGTGAGCGCGCCGATCGTCGTGACCAGACCGTCGACATCGTAGCCGTACGTGACACCGTTTTCCGAGAGAAGGCGCAAGCTCGTATCGTAACTCCAGGTGACTGCGCCGCTGACCGGACCGGTCCATTGCTGACGGGTCGGGAGTGCACCGTCGTAGGAGAAGGCGAGTGACTCCCCGGTTGACGCGGCGATGGACACGAGGTGTCCGAAGCCGTCATAGGCGAAGGAGTTGAGGTCGCGATCACCACATTACGTAATTGATTACTGATTTCACAGGCACGCCTTATGCGTGTCCTTTCTGCTTGACGCCGCGAGCTGAGCGGCGTGGCTCCAGCCCGGAGCCTTGATCCTCTCCCGTTCGGCTCCCGGTGACCGTTTCGGGCGCGGTATCCATTGCCGCACCGTTGGAGGACTCATGAAAACCGTGATCTGTGTGTTGGCGCTCGCGCTGACTGCAACGAGTGCACTGGCGACACCCGCCGTCGGCGTCGCCAGTTTCGAAGATGGTACGAGCACGTTCCCAGTGCAGGTGTGGTTCGCTCCCGGCTCCGTTACCAACGTGGCGGATGCTCATGAAGGCACCCGCGGTGTCGCTGCGACCGGCAACGTACGTGTCGTGCTGAACCCGATGGCCGACCAGACTCGGCTCGTGTTCTGGATGAAAACCAGCAACCAGGCGCACATCACCGGGCTGCTGCAGTACTACGACGTGAATTGGGTGAGCCTCAGGCAGGACAATCTCGATCTGGCGGTCGATCGCGTATGGCGTGAGCAGGTCATCCTGCTGTTGAACAAGCCGGCGGGAACCGCTCACGTCTACGCCGCCATGTATCTGCCGAGCGGGATCACCGCAACATTCGACGACGTCGTGGGCGCCGCCGACAATCCGCCCGGCGCGGTCAACGGCTTCGAATCGGGCAGCAGCAGCCCCTGGTCGGTGTGGTACACGCCCGGGAGCGTGCTGAACACCAATGTCGTCAGCCACTCCGGCGAGCGCTCCGTCGCGGTCAGTGGCAATGTCAAGTTCAGCGTGGCGCCGATCGTCAGCGAAGCGCGCTTCTGGCACCTCCGCGCCTCCGGATCGGCAACGATGACGTGGCAGGTGCAGTACTACGATGCGAGTTGGCTGCTCCTCGCGGCGGACGTTGCGCAAAGTGCAACCAGCGACACGACGTGGCGGCAGTCGACCGTTCCCATCGCCGCGCCGGCCAACACGCGTTACGTTTTGATCGGTGTCTGGGTCGGAGGAACGGGAGACGGCGCAACCGTGAACGTCGATGACTTCACGACCACGGCGACCGTGCAACCGTCGGTCCGGCCGTTCGCGAACGCATCACCGTGGAATGTGTTGGCCGCCGATCTGCCGCTCACGCTGGTGCTGCACACCGAGATCCAGCCGCCAGCCATTCACTGGTGGGCGAGCAACGATCAGATTCCAGTGGTTAACAGTTCGCCGAGTAATCCCACGGTCGCGGTAAGCGTCGGGGCGGGTTTCAATCGCCCGGCGACGGTCATCAACGTCCGGATGCCGGCCGATACGGTAGGCGGGAATGACGGCGACCGCCATCTGGCCGTCAATGAGACGTCCGGCATCTCCTATGACTTCTATAACTTCGCGCACACACCGGGTGCGAGCAGCGCCACTGCATCGTTCTACGGTTCCACGCCGCTCGATGGTGGCGGGTTCATCGATCCGGCGACCGGCTTCAACGCCGGCTGCCGCGCGCCGTGGAACAGCCCGATGGGCGGACTGCTGAGTGGGGCGGAGATCGCGGCCGGCGAGATCGAGCATGCGCTCGGCGTCGGCTTTCCCGGCAGTCTGCTCGCACGAGGCTGGGTCTATCCAGCGCGGAAAGAGGATACCGATACATCCAATTACTCGGGCACCATCCCCATCGGAACCCGCCTCGTTGTTCCGTCCTCTGCCACGATGCCGGCTGGTCTCTCGCCTCTCGGGCAAAAAATCTGGCGAGCGGCGCAGCGATACGGATTCATCGTCGTCGATCAGGTCGGAGGCTCGTCACCGGTGGTCTATGCCGATACGACGGTGAGCTCCGCTGACCTCGACTTACTGCGCGTATGGTGGAATGGCAGGCCGGCCGATCTCGATCAAATCGCGAAACAGCTTCAGGTTGCTCAAGATTAGTTGTGTGTCCCGTTCGGCGAGGCGGGCGGCGACGGTGCCGCCGCCCGCTCCCGATCCGATGACCACGTACTCGTACGTCGCGATCTCAGAACGTCTTGAGGTATGCGATGAGCGCGTTCTTGTCGGCGTCGCTCAGCCCCGGCTCTCCTTCGCTCGCCGGCAGGAATTCGGTTCCGAAGTAATGACCGCGGTTGATCACGAAGTCGGTGCACTTGCTGGCGCCGAGCATGTCGGGCACGAGCGGCCGGAACGCCGCGCGCACCTGCTCGTCGGTCGGATTGTCCGGCAGCGAGTTGAATGCCTTGATCATCTTCTTCACCACCGGAAGCGTGCTGTTGAACCCATCCGGCCCGACGTTGAGGTTCGTCAGCAGGTTGATCGGCGTCCCCTTCGGGATCGGCCCGATGCTGATTCCCTCCTTGTTGAATACATTGGGGAAGAGCAATTCCAGGATGCCTCTGAACGGACCGCCGAGCTTCTGCAGGTCGGGCGGCAGAAATCCGCGCGCGATGTTGACGCGGCTGGTGTCGGTCGTCGTGTCGATCCACCCCGGCGCCATCTTCCCCGAGTTGGTCGAGAACATCGCCCCGGGCGGGTTCGACAGGCGCCGCTCCGGCCAGAGCATCTGATGGATGGCATCGTCGAAGGCCTTCATGCGGTCGTCCACCGAGCCGCTGGCCTCGAAGTGCCCGACGCTGTTGTTCTGCAGGAATGGCGCGGTCGACCAGAGGCTGATCAGCGATGCCGGCCGCGTGTAGCCGCGCCCGCCGGCCGGCATCACGTAGGGCTTCGGTTGGTAGGTGTACGGATCGTGGATCGTCACCGTGCCCACCGAGGGGAGGTTCTTGTACGACTCGGATGAGAAGTTGTCCCAGATGTCATTGCGGATGGCGTTGGTGGCCAGCGGACTGCAGGCGTTCGTCTCCAGCAGCGTCACCGGGACGCGCACTTCCGTCGACAGGAAGTTGTCGTCGAGGAAGTCAGGCTTGTTGACGGCCTCCTTCATCGCGTTCTTGAACTCGTCCGTCTTCGTGTACGCCCAGTAGTCGTTCCAGCACTTCAGATAGCCCGGCCCGATGCATCCGGGCTTGAAAAACGTCGTGAACACCTTGTCCGGCAGCTTGCTGGAGTGGCAGCGCGCGCACCGCTCGGCGAACACTTCCTTGCCGCGCGGGATCATGGCCGCATCGGTCATATGCGCCGCGCCGCCGGGCGCCTTGGCCAGGAGATCGGGCTTGGCCGTGACCAGGAAGAAGAGTCCGGTGAGCGGCGTCTGGAGCTCGTTTGCGTTCCAATAGGTCGAGGCCGAGCGGCAGTACTTGATCTCGATGGGACTGGTGATCGGGCCGCCGATCAGCGGGATGAAGTGCGTGGTCCAGTCCTCGCTGAACAGGCCGATGTTGAGGTAGACGCGGTTCAGCGCGCCGAGCGCGCCGACCGAGTCGGAGCCGTCCTTGAGCACGTGCGTGGTGTAGGTGGTCTTCGTGGCCGGGTCGTACAACTGCGTCAGCAGCGTGTTCGGTGAGAGCGGCGGCACGTAGTCGTTGAACTGCTTGTTGTCGCCGCTGCCGCTGTCCGCGAGCTTCTCCGCGCCCCATTTCGTGGCGATCTCCATCCGCGCCTTGAGGTTGTAGATGGCGTTCATCGTGCGCGGGTTGTTGATCTCGTCGGAAGAGACCAGCGAGGTGTCGAGGGCGCCGGGACGCGACGTATTGAAGAGCTGCCAGACGAAGCTCTTGTGGATGTCCTCGGCCGGGTTTGCGCCGGCCGTGAAGATGCGCGAGATCCAGAAGTACTGCGCGCCGGGGTTGCTGTTCAGGTTCTCCCACTTCGGGCTCTCCGGATTCGCCGGCGGGTTGGAGGGATTGGGGCCGACGTGGCAGAAGCCGCACGACATGCCGACGCGGAACGGCTTCACCAGGTCGGTGCGGTTGTAGTACGTCGGATCGTCGTAGTACGCCTTCGGATCCCACGCCTTCTGTGCTTTCTCGTCGAAATCGGGATTCGGAAAGAGCCGCAGCCCGACGATGCCGGTGCCGTAGCCGTAGTACGAGCCGAGGGCCAGCTTCCCTTTGCCACGCGCGCCGTAGGCCACGCCCGGATACTTCTGCTCGTTCTCGAACGGATCGGGCTTGCAGGCGGGATCGCTGGTGTCGCGGACGTCGAGGATGAGACCCCAGCGGTCCTCGCGCGGCTGGACGTTTTTCTTGTAGCACGGCTCGTTGACCAGACCGTACCAGCTCCACCGGTTGTCGCGGGTGTACGGGCCGTGGTTCGAGATCACCTTCAGCAGGTCGAGATTCCCAACGCTGGAGGCGTTGAGCTTGTCCCACAGCCGGTCGTTGCCGCCGGTCCAGACGATCCAGTTGTTCCTGCCGATGGCCACGAGTTTGACCGCGTCGGCGGGTTTGACTCCGTGGATGTACGGCTCGACCGCGGCGCGGACGGCTTCCGGATCCTTGGTGAAGCCGTAATCCATGTCCGCGTAGTAGTCCTCGTCCGCGCCCGGCATGCTCTTGGCGTCGCGGCCGGCCTTCATGGCCTCGTCCTGCTGCGTGTTCGGCAACGGTGGCAACTGCGCGCGGATATGGGCCCAGATCACCAGGCCGAGGAAGACGATGATGACGACAACGACGAGCCAGAGCCATGTTTTCTTCATGGGGGCACCTCCTTCGACCGTTTTGGGATGGATTTCATTATAGGACACGTTGGGCCGGAATCCACGTGAACGTGATAAACCCGGCATGGCTGTCCGGGTGCTGCGCTCGCGGAATCAGGTCCGAGCTTCAGACTGCGCGTGCCCGATAGCGGGCTCGGGTCACTTTCTCGATCCTGCCGTCACGTGACATGCGCGACATGAGCACGCGGATGTTGCCCACATCGGAGTAGGCGCGGATGTCGAGGATGTCGGCAATGTCGCTCGGGGCCAGCGGACGGTCTTTGTTCCGCTGCAGGACGGCGATGATCTGTTCCGCCATCGTTCCCGCGATCGGCGGCAGGCGCTGCTCTTCAACGGTCGCGCCGAGCTCGTTGACGCAGGCCTCGATCTGTTGCTGCAGCACTGCCCGCTCCGCATCGAGAGAAACCGCGCGCTGGCGGAGCTCCTGGAGCCTCTGTGAGACCTCGAGAATGCGATCGACGGAGTGACTCATGACGCCAATCATAGCACAGATGCCAGTTTTCATGGCATCGATGCCGCGATCAATGTCGCCTGTGCCATGAATCAATGCACATGTGACTGGAACGATTGTATCGCTGCCATGATCAGAAGAATCGCTGTCGCTAAAAAACTCATACGCGCAATGAAGCAAGGCACACGTGACTATTTATATGGCACAAGTGCCTCTGATTTAGTCACGCGTGCAATGAATTATGTCGCGCGTGCAATTAGATCAGGCGGGTGCGACGCCTGTGCGTCCGTCCGCGACCTCCGGCGTGACAGGCCGGGGGTCGAACCGATGGCGCGGTCAAATGATCTGTGGAATCGCGTGCCTCGACACGGCCGACGAGTGCGAGCACCTTGTTCGTTGCACGGTCAAAGGGGTGCAGCGTGAGACCAAGCTCCGGATGTGCGACGAGCGGAAAGAGGCGGAACGCGCTGTCATGTGTCCACTGCAGGATGACGGACTCCCCCTCGCGCCGCACGATCGCTTCGACGAACGCCGGCCTTTCGCGAACGACCTCGATCTCGTAACCAGCATCGAGCAGAGCCGTACGATCAACATTCCATGTCGCAGCCAAGGCCGCAGCCGTGTCGTGAAAGAGATCGAGACCCTGCGAAATCCGTGGCTCGTGGAGGACCGTATTCAGTGCGGCGCCACCGGCGATATAGCTCTCGCCCGACGCAATCCGCTGCCTCGCTATGAGGCGGCAGACTTCTCGTTGAATGTTCGTGAGAGCCATTCCTCGATCTTCCCCGCGCGCTGAAACGCTTTCCTGTCGCCCCGTGCGCGAATCCACCGCAGTACGCGCAGGATCTCGTCAGGTGTGGATCGATAGTAATCCGGACGGATAAACCAAAGGCATCGTTCCCGGTAGTCATCGACGAAGGAACGTACCTCCGCATCGAGCGCCGGATCGGGTGTCATCGCGCTTGGCAAGGTAACACGGTCTTTCGGTTTCTGTTTTCAGGAGCAGCCGACGCGGTGCTCATCGGCGCGCTTTTGCGAGTCTGCAATTTTCCAAGCGATCCTCCGAGAACACGGAAACCGCCGAAGTGGCTCCTGATGAATCACTTAGCTTGGCGGGGCCGCGGGACTCGTATTCGTGCAACCTTCGACGGCTCAGTAAGTCGTTGAAAACACGATTTTGGGCAGGTGAAGGTACATATTGAGGACATGGACTTTGGTGCCCCCGCAGGAACAGGGACTTACGTTGCGCGGTTACTCCGTGAATGTGAGCGGTTGTCTATCAGTCGGCGACGTGGCGATGAGCTGTACTATCGAACCGCTAGACACTTTCGATGAAACTGTCCGGTTGCAGATAGGCTTGCGGCCCGCTTGTCGTGCGACGGCCGGTACGACCACCAAAAGCTACACCACCGAGAACCAATTTCTGGGATGAGTACCTCGGCGAGTGGGGCTTCCGTTGCTATCTTCTTTGCGAAAGCCCTTCGGTTCTTGATGTACTCAATCTCGATACCTTTCTCCTGCCGTAACCTGCTCGGCGTACTTACGGATCGCCTCTTGCAGTTGTTCGGCGAACTGCTTGGCGTAGTCGAACCACCGGATACCTCCGCTGTCGTCACAGTGTGTCATCGCTTACGCATGACACACGGAAGGCAGCAGCCGCTGGATCACCGGTCACTCAAGCCGTGAGAACTCCGATGATCTGCTCACGACGACGCTCGATCCGGCTCGCGGTCGCGTTATGACATCACGAACCGCGCCCGGATCCAACTTTTCTTGGTAGGCTGGGGTAGGGATTTTCCATTCTATGCAACACCTACTAATGTGGAGGTCAATTACGCGGAGCTCGTCCATGAGGAGTTGACGAGCTCGAACTGGCTGCAGACGCTCGCACAGGTACCGGACGCGATCGAGCGTGGCGCGAGCGGATCGATCCGCCTCGATCTCACACGAATCACGTGGATTGGACAACTCCCCCTCCTCGCGATGTGCCTCGGCGTTCAGGTGATCGCGCAGGCGCGCTTCGACGAACGCCAACTCGTACTGCCTGTGAGCCGGCAGGTTCGCGCGTTCCTCGACCGGTGGCATTTCCTGCAGTTTGCAAGGCACTATGGCTTCGCCATGATCGATCCGGTCGAGGGCGAATTCGTGTATTCCGAGGCCACGACGGGATCGCGAGTGCTCGACATCCGCATGTTCCACGGAGAGGATCATGCGAAAGAACTGCGTGACGCGTTCCGCCGTTCCGACACCGACCTACGCCAGCTCCTCACGACCGCCGCATTTCTCGATGAGCGCGACATTCATGGTCTGGCCGATCTGATCGTTTACGAACTATGCGAGAACGCAGTGCAGCATGCTGACACGCAAATGCCGGCGATCATTTTCGGCCGCATCAGTCCGCGCAATGACTCGATTCGCCGCAAATACACGCAAACCTCCGGGGAATGGGAGCGGATGTTTTTCGAACGCATCCGCACGGAGGGGATGACCGAACTGGTCATCGGCGATGGCGGGAGCGGCATAATCTCATCGCTGCAAAAAACAGCCGAGGAGGAGGGGATCACGGAACCGGATGCTATTCTGCGGTGGGCGTTCGAGCCTCTCTCCACGCGCAAGCGTGATCGCTCCGATCATACTCGTGGACTTTGGGCAGTGAAGAACAAAGTTCGCGAGCTGCGGGGCATTCTGTACGTGCGTACGGGGATCTCGCGCGACTTGCCGACCGGCGGCTGGTCGGCGTCATGGGATTTCTTCAACAATCCTTCGACCGATACGCCTGTCCTCGTCTCCGACAACGTTCCGTTCTCCGGAACGCAGATTCACATCCTGCTACCGCATCGTACCGAGGCCAGCCCGTATACATTGATCGAGTACCACCGGCCGATCCTCGCGCGGCAGAAGTACGAGCTCGCGACGGTCGAGGTCGCGATTCCGCCGGAGCCGCGACTCGAGATGCTCGACCTGGCTCGAACGATCCAGTCGCTCGGCGATAGCGAAGTGCTCTTCGTCGACATGTCGCAGATGACCGAAAAGTGGCGGCGCGGCGAAGTCGATGTCATCGGGCGCCAGATCTTCGACGGACTGCGTCGCCGGAACGGGCGCGTGTGGCTTCTCAACCCGCCGCCGGCGTTGATCAGCGATCTTAGTGCTAGCAGTTGGCTCGTCGACTTGTGGCGCGAGCAGGCCATCCTCGTTCCATTCGTGGCGATGGCCGATCCCCTACGCCCGCCCCGCATCAGCTATGTGGTTGCCGACGAGAAGCTACGCTCCGGCGACGCCGGCGATACAGTGCATTCCAGGCGCACGCTGATCAGGCTCATCGGAGCCATTGCCGGCGCGTCCGAGACGCACGACGTCAGGGAACTGAGCGAAGTAAACCATGACGAGCTGCACTGGCTGAGAGGTGCGCTCGCCAAGAACCCTAGCCTTGTCGAAATCGTAGGCGACGGCGAAGTCGGTCCCGCTCTTGATGTGGAGAAGCTCGGACGGCGTGCCGTGCTCTCGCTGTTGCAGCATTCGTTGAAGGTGAAGATCCAGCAGAAGATGATCGAGCAGGCGTCACGCCCGCCCATGCTTTATCGCCTGCCCTCGCAGACGTACTGCCGCGAATACATTGATCCGCGGATCTTCGCAGAGCTCTCACCGGCAACGCGAAGCGCTCTGGAGACGTGGATCGAGGAACGCGTGGCGGCCACGAAGGCGTCCTACGCCATCTCATACACTACGTTTGCGAGCGAACTGCTTACCCGCGCCGAACGGACCGGGAGCATCCGCGCGCTCGAGCCGCTGCGGCACTACTCGCGACAGGCGGTGCGCAGGACGTTGAGCGACGTCCCCAGCGAGAGCAAAGTGGTGCTGCTGGCGGCGATCAGCGGCTCCGGTAAGACCATCGTCGATGCCGTTCGTATCCTGGCGGAGCGCAACATTTCGACGAGCGTCATCTGCGTCATCGACACGACGACGCCGGCCGAGCACCGTGCCATCGTCAACGCCATTGGCGGACGCGGCGAATTCTATTCGCGCTCCTCCTGGCCCATCGAGAAGTGGGACAAGGTGCCGCCGCAGCACGCCGACCTGCCCATCGCGATCATCGATCCCGAGACGCTCCTTCCAGTGATGCAGATCAGCGATCAGCCCACGCGGCTGCACGACGGCGAGTTCTGGCGCTACGTGGCCGAACAGCACGCCGTCACCGTCGGCGCGATCCGCTACAAAGGAGTCGATTACACGAGCCAGTTTTGGATGCGTCATCTTCTCCGGCATGCGAAGGTGGTGGAGAAGATCATCGAGGACTTCCAGACCTGCTTCGAACAGTCCCCGGGAACGGTGCGGGCGCCGGACATCATCTGCTACGTTGAAGACACCGTGCCGGTGATCAGCCGCGAAATGCGGGCGGCGATCCGCGAGAAATTTCCCAATGCCCGCCTCGTGAAGGAAGCGCGGCAGCGAGAGGAAGGTCGGGCGAAACCGGACGAAGAAGCGGAGCAGCCGATCGACTCCGTCGATGAGGAGGAGATCGAAGGCAGCCACGTTGTGATCTTCAGTGCCGCCTCGAATTCGGGTGCCGGGCTGGCGCGGCTGAAGCAGTACTTCCTTACTGCGAAACGTATCCATTTGTCGATCTTCCTCAACCGCATCCCCGACGGGCTAATGCTCGCCCTGACCGGTCCCGGCACGCGCGTCTCGCTGACTACGTTTCAGCGCCTGATGAGCGCTTCCCCCGAGTTGCGCCTAGGCAGCGCGCGAAGCATCATGGTCCCGGCGTTGATGGACTATCGCGCGTCGGCCGTCTCGAACCGCCTCTTGCTGTTCATCGAGGAGGAGCGGCGGAAGCGGACCGCCGAGGTGATCGTCGCGCAGTCAGCCGACGAGTTGAACCAAGTCGCCATCCCGGACGCGGCGCCCGAGGTGACGTTCGAGGCGCAGGCGTCGTACTCCTTCGCGACGGCGGCGGGACGCGAGGCGCTGCAGCGTCTCGTCCGCGGCTGCCGCGCTCCCGACGCAAAATGGCTGTACGCCATCCTCGACGAAGTGGCCAGCCGTGCCGAGGCTTCACCACACACGGGCAATTCCACAGCCTGGCAGCACGCGTACATCGAGCAGGTCCGGCAGCTCTACGTCTCGGCATTGACGGACGATCCGACGGCCCGGCAGAAAATCCTCGAGGCGCTGCTTCTCGACCGCTGGCGCTGGCAAGAGCGGCGCGACCGGCAGAACGATCCCGACTCGTTTCCGGCGACAAAGTCGACCGAGGACGATATCTCGCTGGCATTCGCACGGGAACTGCTCGAGGAACTGCAGCACGCAAACGAAGCGCTGCGCGTGGTGATCATTCGCAGCATTTCGAAAATCGCCCGGCCGCTGCTCATTCAATCCCTTGAGATAATTATCGATGTGGCACGGCGGCGCCGCGACACCGAGCTTACCCTCGGCCTTGAGCTGACGAAAATCCTCGACGACCACAAGACATCCGACGAACTGCGGATGGGATTCACTCAGCTCGTGCGACGGCGTGCACAGGAGCGCCCGTTGGGGCGCGACGATCAGTTCGACGTGGCTCTCGAAGATCTTCTGGCCGACATAGGCCTGATGGTGGTGCGGGGCGAGCGACAGCCGATGGTACGATTCCTTGCATGGCCCGCGATTCGCGATATTCTGGAGAACGAGCCGCCCGACCACGACCGCACCATCCGCGCGCTCATACGGGCCATGCGCGGCCGCTTCGGTCCTGGCGCGCGGTTCCTCTACTACAAGGAAGTTACCGCCGGGCGTTACGCATACGGTGACGGCTGGCCGCGCCGCGCCGTGGCGGATACGCGTCCGATCTCGTTCGCAAGCCTGCGCGCAGTGGATCTTCTCGCGGACCGCGACTACTTTATCAGCGAGCGCCTCGGCTCCGATCCCCGGCCGGAGGCTCAAGAGTATCTGAAAAGATTGCGTCCTGAAGATGAAGAACGCTTTCGCGACTGGGGGATCGCGCTATTCCGGATGCGCCGCGGCAACACGAACATGGGCCTGATGCGCGTCTGGCAGGACGTGAACCAATACGGAAAGCTCAGCTCTTTCGCCATCTCCGAGATGATAGAGGCGATCGGAGAGGCGGTGAAGCTGATCGACCGCGGGCAGTCTGCAGTTCCGATCATCGGCGAATGGCAGTACGAGCAGATGATGGCCAAGCTGCACGAGCAAAAGCCGACCGGCACGTGGACAAATGCGCTCGAGCGGTTCGCCGAGCGCGTGCGCCTTCTGCTGGGCGGTGACGTCACTAGCGTTCTCGTACGCGATGGGAACGACTGGACGCGCATGCACCTGGGAGGCCGCGCGCAATACGTGCCACTCCGATTTCGTCACGACGAACGGGGGCGTCTTACCTCGTGGGTCGCGGAGCACAGGGAGGGACGCATCTTCCACGATCGGAAGGACGCGGCGCAGCACGGGTTCGTACAGCGTCCGGCGGTGGAGTGGGCCGAGGCGTGGTTTGCCATCCCGTTACTCGACAATGAAGGCAATTGTTCCGCGGTCCTCCATGTCTGGCATCACGTGCCGGGCTGGTTCGAAAGTGCGCGTCCGCTCATGAAGGCACTCACTGTCCTCGGCGGCACCGTGATCGACTTAAGCGAGACCTATCGTCGTGCAAACGAAGTGCGGCAGATCCTGGCGTACGACAGCATGGCTGTGGATCGTGCCAGCGCTCGCCTCATCAATCTGACCCTCGCTTCGGAAGGACTGGCATCCGGTGTCCACGAGCGGTTGAAGGACAGCGATACGCAGCTACTGGTGAATACTGTCCGGAAGACGCAGGAGGAGCTCGCAAGCCTGCTGAACCTCGTGCCGATGCGGTCCGCAGTGCCCGTCCCTGCGTCTCTCGAAGCGATCGTGCAGAAGGTGGTCAAAGAGGCCGTCCAGACATTCGGACCGTCGTTCTCGCTCACCATCCACGGCCGCATTCCGCCATTGAATCTTCGCGTCGACATGATCCACCGCGCCGTCGAAGAGCTGCTCCGCAATGCGAAGGCGCACCTGCGGCCTGAAGAGAAGGTGTCCGTGAACGTGATGCGTGAAAACGACAAGGTGGTTGTCGCGGTGCGCAACCCCGGCTATGGCATACCGGCCGAGCAGAAGAATGCGATTTTTACGAAAGGATCGGGGCTGCTTCTGGTTAAGGCTGCTGCAGAGCGACACGAGGGCAAGCTCGAAGAGGTCGGGGAACCCGGCAAGTCGGCCGAGTTCCGCATGATTTTCCCCCTGCGAAACGCATGAAAGTTCTGCTCATCGACGAATCGGCAATGGTCGCGAGGCAGTTGAGGGATCGTCTCGTCGCCGTCGAGTCGTCGACGACCGGTGCGCTGCACGCGATCGTCGACCTCGAAACCGATTATCAGCTCGCCCTGGAGAAGCTGGCGGAGCCGGAAGCCTACGATGCCGTGATCATCGAGCCGTACCCGTTCGATCAGCCGGCCGAGATGGTGCGACGGATTTTTAGACGCCTGCGGGCCACACGAACCATCACGATCGCGGTTACGTCGGCATTTACCGTCGAGCGCTGCGTGGAGACGATGCGTGCGGGCGCACGCGATTTCTTCGTGAAGTCCAGGCCGATTAATGATCTCGTCACCGCTATCCTGTCGTTGATCCTGCGGGAGAGCGAGACGGTCGGTGTGCCGGACCTCGATGCGCGCTGGGTAGGACGGCAGCTCATGCGGCTTTCGGCGAGCTACCCCGGACAATGGATCGCGGTGGCGAAGCGCCGTCTTCTCGCGCACGCAGAGACACGCGCCGAGCTTATCGAGATGCTGAAAGACTGCCCGCCTGAACCGCCTCCGAAGGTATGGCGGCTGCCGGTCGAATGGGGTAACGACGATGTCTTCTGAGTACGGCGTACGGCTCGATGTGCCACGGCTGCGGAGGTTCGGCGCACGCGGCGTTCCGATCATCGAGTTGCGCGTGAGTGGACCGACCGGCGTGTTCCACCGGGTGGCCGGGATCTGCGACTCCGGAGCGTCGCGGACGCTTCTCTCGCCCACGACGTACGAGCGGCTCGGCTACGTCCTTCCGGCAACGCCGGAGTGGTTTCCCACGAACGCGCTGACGCGTCAAATCTTCTACGTGCGACAGCCTTTGCACCTGCGCATCCCCGCAACGACCGGTCTGCCGGTGCACATCGCCGTCATGGGCGGTCTCACGCCGGACATCGAGGAGAACCTCTTCGGCGCGGACCTCATTGAGTACTTCGCACTCCTCCTGACCGACGATCACGTGACGTTTCTCGGCGACCGGCGGACGTGATGCCGATCGTCTTCGTCCATGGCGTCAACAACCGCGACGGTCAGACGTATCGCAACGGCGTGGCGTTGAAGCGCCGCTATCTGGAAGAGATATTCTCGGGCGTAAAGCTCGGAGGTACGTCGCTCGATCCTCTGCTCTTGCCCGGCGA